>Ga0214543_1006052_pt1 | contig 21803 bp, 9 predicted proteins | sample CNSS2metaG_FD_160094 | JGI IMG/M metagenome (GOLD analysis project Ga0214543, IMG submission 160094) | Root nodule microbial communities from cowpea collected in UCLA plant growth center, Los Angeles, California, USA - CNSS2 | ecosystem: Host-associated > Plants > Roots > Nodule | place: USA... | reverse complement strand
CAATAAACAATTCGGATTAATCAAATTGTTGGTAGCTGGGGAAGATGGTGTTATTGCTTCTGGATTTGACAACAAGGTAACTGATTGACATGTGACATCATTCCTTTATGGTTTATCTTTATACAGACATATTTGGTTCATCTATTTCGTCATTGCAAACACTGAAGCTCCACGTTTGAAATATACGATGATTCTGGAATTGTTTCTAGATAAATGTAGTATAATATTTCTGATTGATAGTAGGCTAGTCACCACACCATGAAGTCAGTTTTGCTTATGTTTATCCTGAAAGTACATGCAAAATCAACTATGTCGATTCCAGTATTAGAGTTTGAACTTATGTCTGCAATGAATCCAGATCTAGGCCTCTGACTTTTGCAACTCTATTAACGGTGTTTACTGTTTAACAAATATTTTGTTGGTGAAGATTTGTGAAGCAATGTAGCTAAATAGTGCCTTTCATTGTAAGTTCCGTATGAATTATTTTTGAGTCTTCAATCATTATTGACAATTCATAACTTTTGTTTCCATATTGGAACAGAGTGCATAAAAAGAATAAAGTTTAGCTTTTTATTAAAAAAAGATAGCAGTTAATAGTCCATTTTGTTTCTGGGTGGGCATTTTATAACATAGAAATATATAGAAAAATGAGTGATCATCTTTTTCTGAACAAGGCTTGCAACATATGAAATGTCTCTCACGTTGCTTGATTTTACTTTCTTGGTCATTTTAAACTACTGTTTGGACCTTATACTCACAATCCGCACATCTTTGAGTTGAATTCTTAATGTTAGTCGAATTATTCAGTCTACAAGACACCCTTTTGCATCGTTGATATTCATTATGAAATGTTTCTACCACACAATCTATTTATTCATGTAGGGAAATTTTGATCGAATATCAAATAACAGATGCAATTTAACCTATTATCAGTTTTAAGCAGTTGTTTTGTTAGAATTTACAGTACCTGTGAATTACATACAGTAGTGTGTTTAATTTTGGTTTAATCCAAAAATGAAATTCGAGTCAAGATTTTATTACTTCGAGGTTGCATTTACAATACCTTCAATTTATGGATTTTAATACTCATTCAAAGGATCAGAAAAATATTCAAGATCTTAAAACAGTTCTGCGACTGCAATAAACTGTAAGATCTAAAAGCAAAATAGTAGTATTTCTGATTGATAATATTCTAATGCTTACTGTAAAATCGAACTCCTTATCATTATTCCTCTTTCACTCAAAAATAGTTGAAGCAAATTTGTTTAGTTCTTGATTTTATAACTTGGTCCACCGAGGGAGCAGATTATAATTGGGTTTTCAATCTTGTGAAAAGTCAATTGTTTCTTTTACTTCCTCATAAGATTTAACGAACATTGACCTTGCTTTTATTCCAAACTAAAGATTTTTTTAGGCTTCAGTAGATAGTGATTAAACTTGTCTGTATTAAATGTAGGTATACAGAGTTCCTCTTGAAGGGGATACTTTGGGTCTTGCTGAAACTGTTGATGTTGGAAGTCAGCCTAAGGATTTGAGCCTTGCACTTGACCACCCTGAGCTTGCCATCGTTGCAGTTGAATCTGGAGTTGTCTTACTAAAGGGTGCAAAAGTTCTTTCCACTGTAAAACTGGACTTTATTGTGACCACGGCTGCTCTTTCACCTGATGGCAGTGAAGCAATTGTGGGAGGGCAAGACGGCAAATTGCGCATCTATTCAGTCTCAGGGGATACAATTACTGAACAGACTGTACTCGAGAAGCACCGAGGCGCCATCACCGTAATCAAATACTCTCCAGACGTTACCATGTTTGCATCAGCTGATTTGAATCGTGAAGCTGTTGTATGGGACCGTGCTTCCAAAGAGGTAACATTAGACTTTTCCTCTTTGAAATAGGTGACTCTCTATCTTTTTGATTGTAGTCGCATTCTTGCTTTACCCATCATGATGAGTGCATCTGAATTTCAAGTATGTTTTTGTTAAACTTGATTCTGTAATGAGCAGCACTGATGAAACATTTGAGTGGTCGTAATACTTGATTTGCTTAAGGGAAAATTAAACTTATTTACTCAAATCTATGACGAAATGAAGAACTTCTTTCATGTTTTTGAATGTTATATTTGGCTTCCCCACTACTGTTCATAACCGTATTTCCAATGTTGGGCTAGGAAAGAAGACATTCATTAAATGAATGTGGTAATGTACATGTTCTGTAAATTAGGATAATTATAAGAAAGTTCAATAACCTTAACGTTTAAGCATTGAACGTACTACCCCGGATATATCCACACACAATTAATGATGTAAAACGGGACCATAAAATAACAAAATCTGACACAGCATAGGTTTTGATGAGCGTGCCTCGTCACTGACAAAAACACAACAAACTTCGAATTACCAACGCAATTTCCAACACAGACGCGGCTCATCTCTTGAAGTTTGTGTGCTTCATGTATGATAAATACTGTAATAGCTACTGAAATGCTTAGTTGTTTTGACCAAAGAAATTCTTCATGAGATGGCATTTGACTGAAAATTTTATCTTTCAGGTGAAGCTTAATAACATGTTGTTTAACACTGCACGTATTAACAATCTAGCTTGGTCACCTGATAGCACACTGGTAGCTACTGGTTCACTTGACACATGTGTGATTATATATGAAGTTGGAAAACCAGCATCAAGCCGCAGAACCATAAAGGGTGCTCATTTAGGTGGAGTATACGGATTAACTTTTATTGATCATGATAGAGTGGTCAGTTCAGGGGAGGACGGTTGTGTTCGTCTCTGGAGTTTGATTTCTGAGTAAACTATGCATCAGAATATCCAGTTTTACAGTAAGGAAAATTGATAGTTGTCATGTATTGATTGTGTTGATGATCTTCAGTTTTATGCAACGGTTATGTAGTGGTAAAAAAAAAAATTAAGATTGCAGTAGTGTTGTGGTGTGCACAATTGATAGATGTCTCTGAAGACTTAACAGTCAGATATCTTATCCAAGCTAATTTTTGTTATCTGCAGAGGTGGGAAACTGCTGGTTATTTCCAAAGAAATTGACGATAAATTATGTTCTTGTCTAACCAAAATATCAATGCAGGTAATGGAATAGCACTTCCACCTATCAAAGCAATTTAATCCTGTCCCTGTGGGCATTTGATGAAAGCAATTAAGTACAGTTTTTGTTTAGGAATCATGGATTGTAGCCATCCAATTACTTTTTCCTGTATAATTCGAATTAAGAACATGTAAACACTTTTGTTTTCTCGACAATGTAATCCTAAGTTCATATTTCACTTAAGTTCATAGTTCATATTTCTCGACAATCTAACTTTTGTTTTGCCTTCATTAACATTTCATTTCTACAATAATAACAAGCATCAAATTCCTGCACAAGTAAAAAATATGTTCTCTTCAAGTTTTTTCTTTTTTTATTTAGTTGCAGATTTGATCTCTTTAATTTGGACTATAACTGATTTTTATCCCATAGTTGTTTAAGTTAATTAATTCCAATTTTTTGAAAATAAAAGACTGTTAATTTTTTGAATTAAGATCTTCAATTTGAGTTTTTTCTTCAATTTTTTTCATAAATTGATCCAATATTCTTTCGACATTTCTTATTTATTCAACCTTATCCAACCTAAAAATTAAATTTTGCCGCACAAACCATTTTTTCCTTTTCAAACTATTATCTGACCTCGTCAATGTCCTTTAAATTTTATTGAATTTACAGTAAATATTTAACCTTTTTAACATATACAATTCATCTATATCTCAAAATCTTCATAAATAAAATAAAGTTTGATTTGTATGCTTGACATCTTCGCATTAAAATATTAAAATCGCTCATAATTAATTTAGTGAAAATTTTGGAATATCAAAATCTCTCCTAATTTAAACTAAAGTTGATTTTTCATTTTATCTCACTCTGACATCATGTTGCGTGTAAATCTAATTGACCTAACACTGAAAAGGAGCACAAGTGAAGTGAATAATGCATTATTTAAAAGAGTTTAAAAAAAAATAAAAAAAAAAAAAAAAACAAGTATTAGAATACTTCCTTGAAAAAGGGGCAAATTTGTAATTAAGCTAAAATCCAGAGTTGGAGAAAGCATAGGAATGAAATTGGCAAAGTCACACTTCCAAGTATCAAGAATAAAAAAACAATAATGCTTGACTTCTTCTAGTATTTGATAAATAATGTTATTTGACAAAATCAACGATGAAAGTGATTAATTATATTAATTTTTTTAAAATATTATCAATGTACTAAATTAACATTCTTTATGAATTACTTTCTAAATTCTTCTTTTACTATTTATTAATATAAAACACAGATATTGATAATATTCAATAAAAGTAAATAAAAATTTAAAAGTACGTAACAGTTATAAAACATTTCATAAAAATATCAATCGTTTCTTCTAAAATGTAACTTACATCAAAATATAAGTGTATTATTCTAGAAAGCAAATAGCGAAAACCAGAGTAGATTATAATGCATTGTTTATTTCATAAACCTATCGAAATTGTTAGCAACGAACGAATGCAGAGAATATATTATTTAGAATTTGACAACAAGAGTTTGCATGAACTGTGACGAGTTCTGCTTTGCTTCGTTCATAGTAATTTCTTTCACTGTACCAATTTGGTGTGATATTTTGGATAAGGATTTTTATTCGCAAATGGCATAGCTAGCATTCCTGAGATATTTAGCTAGAGAATTGACTGTTGAATACTGTGAATTAAATAATCTGAGTTTGTTGTTTTTAAAACCCTTCTTTAGAATAATCCAGTTCCCAATAGTATCTATTCCACTTTATAATTTATACCTGTTGTTTAATTTGCTGGCAACCACCTTTGTAGACATTCTATTCATTATTTATTGCTCAAGGTCATGGTCATGGTCCTTGTCTTGGCACTAGCGTTTTGCTTACCACACAACATGGCCCCTCCTGCTCCTTGTCCCTTCCTTTATAACAAACCAACTATCAACCAACTTCCACTTTTTTTTTTTTCAAACCTAAATCTTCTCATAATCACACTTGAACTTCAACACCAATGTTTGAAGGTTACAACGTTGGTTAGGTTTGGTTTAACATTGTCTCTTAAACACAGTGCCATGTGCTTTGTTTGAGATAATTAATATACAACCTGGGTGGAGTTATGTCAGCATCATATGTTTGTATAATTAGCAATGTTGTAAACATAATTATATCACCAACTCCCAAGTTGTAACGTGGTCCTGCATGATCCCACACGTGACACGCGCGTGCGTATCTACCTAACGTGCATAATACTATTCCTCACAGCGATGCACACATTGTCAACCCAACTGTTCATACACACACGGTGTCATCATTTCATGTCTCAGTGCACAGAAAACAGTGACTCGTGTCACCTTGTCTAATTTCAACCATACTCTCCAATATCCAACAAAATCCAATACAATAAAATAAAATCTTAACCCATCCACCATGTCCCGACAAACCCAAACTCCAAAGTTATTAGGTTTGCTTATTTACACTGCCTTGAAGAAGAAGATAATAAAACTTCATTGCCTGAAAAAGTTAGGACTTTTAACATAAAACATGTTCTTCTAATTCACAAGACAGAACAACCAGCGATACAATAATGTTTTAAAAAATAACAAGAAGCCAAACATGATCTTAACCAGTACACTGATACACTGATATGATTCACTCACACATTCATTCATTGATCCATCCATCCATCCATCCCCCACCACATTGCAGTCAAACACTATTCTAGCTTGGTAAATGGGACTATAAGGTCAAACCCACCACCTATTTTTTGCTTCTGTTTTCACTTTTTGGGCTCTACTATCTATCATTACATTATTGAACAACTGCTGCTGGTGTTGTCATCACTGAACATGTGAGTCGCAGAGTGATCATCACCCCCAGGGTAACTAGGCAAGCCATAGGAATAGGAGTATTGTTGTGCATGTGCAGGGTTGTACCCATTATTGCTATGGTTGTAGTAATACCCAGTGTTGGGGGGAATCAATGGAGACCTGTGATACATCATCTGGGGCTGTTGTTGCATGGCTTGTCTGGCATGCATGTTCATGTTCATGTTCATCATCAATGGAGATGGGGATGGATGGTTGTTGAACCCATTCATGTTCATTAACAGAGAAGATGGGTATTGCCCACCACCATTTGAAAAACCTGCAGAGGACCCTGGAATCATGTTGTTCGACTGAACAGGAAAACCTCCCATGGCGCTAGAATTATTAGCCCCAAGAACAGTGGCACTCGTCACATTGCCACCGTTACCGTTAAAACCGGCCATATTCATCATGGCACCGATGTCATTCGCCCTTTTCGCTTCACCCAGATTCAGGCCCAGGCCTTCGCCACCCACCACATGGCCACCGTTCAATTTTAGGGCCGCCATTGTTTTCTGATCAAGCCCCGCATTCGGACTCTCCTTCATTCCCATATTCGGATTCGGGCCTCCTTTCTTGCCGACGCCACCACCACCATTGCCACCACCACCACCATTGTTCATCTTACCGTTGATGGCACCTGCTCCGATGGCCCCCATACTCTTCCTCACATTATTTGCATTCGCTGCTTGCTGCTTGAGCATCTGCAGATGATGGGCTTTCTCCCTCAGAAACCGCATTTCCTCATCTTCGTCCTCGTCATCGTCTTCATATTCAGAGTAGTACTCATCCTCTTCAGAACTGAAAACAGGAAACTTTTGCTGGTTTTTGAAGGCATCAAGCCCCTTGGCAAGACCTTGCTTTTGTCCTTTGTTCTTGTCGTCCTTCGCGGTGTTGTTGTTGTTCTTCTGCTTTTGGTTCTGGTTTGTTTTCTGAGACCAGAGCTCCGCATATTTACCAGCTCTCACCAGCTTCTTGATCAAGGTTGCAGAATCCACACTACCTGAAACCGTTACTTTCTGCTGTTCTGCATCTATTTGAACTTGGTAAACACCTGCAGAACAACAAGTAACCACAATCTCAGTTGCGAGCTCAACAATAAATTGCAAGAACAATAGATCAACCAGAAAATCTAACAATGTACAAACACTAGAAAGACAAAGAAACAGGACATTCTTCTAAACAATTTACCAAATCCTTAACATGATCCAAACCGTACATAAACGAAGGTCAAACTACAACATCATAATTGAAAGCCAAACTTCCCATAGAAGGTTTCAAAACAAAATATCCATAGCAAGTCAGTACTTAATACAGGTTACTTATCTTGTTTTCATTTAACAGTCAGCTTGAAATGAAACCGTTTGATGTGAGTTAGCAATGCTACTACTCTACTCAACTTGGACTAAACAACTATGCTAGGATTACGATTTCCACCTAAGAAAAACTTTCACAACTTTTCATGTTTAGTACACTATGTAGTGAAGAAAAACAAGGGAAGCTAGAGATAATGTAGACAAGAATGAGCATAGTGAATGAACAGTAAGAGCGAGAGAGGTGAAAAGGGAGGACCTTCAATTCTCTGAAGGAGTTTCTTCACTTTGTGCTTACACCCATCACAGTGAATGTTAACTTTGAGAACACAAGTCTGTATATGAAAATGAGACGAAACAAAGCAACCAAGTAAAGGAAACAGAAAGATTCCTCAGGAAAAGACTAACAAACAACTTTGCGGTGTTCATAGAGAATGGAATTTAAAAAAAAAAAAAAAAAAAACAGAAAAGATGTCTTAAAAGAAAGACAGAAAGCATGTGTTGGATAAGGGAGAAAGACCTGGATTTTAAGGAGCTTAAAGTCTTCTTCTTTAGTCATTTCTTCAGTGCTGTTTGGAACGAAACACGCTCCCTCTTTTCTCTCTCCCTCTGTTTGCAACCAAAAAATAAGCTCCTTAAGCAAACGGTAAAAGGGGTTGCATGTGAGTTTCTACAACTTATAGATTCTACTGTCTCTCTCTTATACTGGCTAGTAGTAAAAGTAGCCACTCTTCTATCTCCCTCTCCACCAGTTTTCGGAAGCAAACAAAACAAAGCCACATGGGCTTCCAACATAACTTTAAAATAACATTTCAATTTTATGTTTCATGTTAAGTATGGATTTTGAAATGTAGAAACTTTATACAATTCAAATCATGATCATAAAAATGAAAAGAAAATGTACAAGGCATTTACACAAAGAATATAATAACATAATATTTAAATCAAGTTAAAAAAAAAGAGTAGAAGCTAAAAGGCAAATGCCAAGGAAAGAATTAGAAAGGAAAATGGGGAAATGAGGAGAGAGAGAGGGGATACCTTTCAACTTCAATTAATAAATTAAATTATAAAATTTTCAATTTTAATTATAAACAAATTTTCCCACAACTAAATAAATAAATAAATAAATTAGTTATATTAAAATTAATATTCTTTTCTATGTATAACAATCATATCAAATTAATTTGAACATATGTGTACTTAAATTTAACAAATCTCTTTAAACAGAATTTAAATTTAGTATTTATATTGACTTCTTTATTGTTTAATCATCCTAATGATAACAAAATACGCATATAAAAGATTCAAAATATAACCTTCAAAATCCGTTTTTATCATCAATACATTTCATCCCAAATGAATATGTTAATAAAATAATTATATTTAACAAATATATGTATTAATTACATATAAAAACTTTAAAAAATAGATTAATTAACAAAATATGCATATAAAAGATTCAAAATATAACCTTCAAAATCCGTTTTTATCATCAATACATTTCATCCCAAATGAATATGTTAATAAAATAATTATATTTAACAAATATATGTATTAATTACATATAAAAACTTTAAAAAATAGATTAATTAACTAAATACATTTTATATTTTATTTGAGAAAAAAAAAACAAGAAAAATGAGTTGTCATAAATCACTGAATTCCAACTAGATGAGAATTGAGATAGAGGTAAAAGAAGGGTGTGTTATTGGAAAAATAATGAAAGAAAGTTAGAGTGGGAGAGGAGAGAGAATGAGTGATGGGATTGTTCTGAGTGATGTGATTTGACATAAAATGGTGACGGAAAACAATAAAAGAACAACAGCGACTTCACATGCCCACTTCATACTCTCTTCATAATAAACATTTTTTGAAGAATGATTTTATTCTTAAATGTTTCATAACAAAAAAAAATTATAATTTTAATATTTTTGTAACAACAGAGCCAAACATGACTAGGTGCAATAACTGTCTTCTTAAGAGCTGATTCTACCAAGTAACTTTCTTAGTTGGATAACTACTGTTTTGTTTGTTTGTACCAAGTTCCACTGTCACCGCATTCATTGGAACAAACAAAATACTTTATTAAAAAAAAAGCATGTCTGGTTGTCATTTAAACTTGGTTTCACTTCACATAGTTGGGCACACATTTTAATACAAAACTTAAGGGCTAAGATTATTTTAAATACAGAAGAAAATATCTGTAAATTGCTGTTGTAGTGATGACTTCAAACATAAGATTTGGTAACGTGTTTCCTCAGGGGTACATCTTAGTATGAGAAATTTCTCGAGAAAGTTTTTAAACGATACGTATGTGGAATGAAAGGAGTTGTATGGTTAAAGAACACTTCATATATTGACAAAATGTTCTGAAAAACAGGTACTTTCCGGGTCATAATAAACTCATAATTAAAAGGAACTAGAATGTTTTTTTAATAATGTTTCTATCTCTCTGTCTCTTATCCATTGGAAAAGTTAGTTTATTCTTGCAGCAACAAGGAAGTGTGGGAGGGAATGCATGAGTGGTAGTAAATTGGTGGGGTACAAAGAATGAGTTTTTATTAAAGATTTAGGTTATGGAAGATGATGATGACTACACTTGTTCTTCCACCATACAATATTTAGCACAATACAATGAAGAGTTTCACCGTACCTCGGTGACAGTTGACAATCCCTGGTTTGCGACCATTGTCTGAGGCTATTTTTTCGCTATCCAAATGCAAACATTGTCACCACTTGTTTGTCACTCATATTCTACAATCATTCTCTGCTATGGTTTCCGATTCATTGCAGTAACAAATGAAATTCAATGACACATTATACCCTCCTACGAACTAATTTAATTAGAGATTTAACGTGTGATTAAGTTTCAACAAGTTATTTAATTTTGATAAAAAGTCAACTTATCCAAATTGTAGTTTTGGAATCCATGGTTATGATGAAGGTGCACAGAAGATATTATGGGCAATAAAAAATTGCACAGTTATTAAAGAAGAACTACATGATGTGAATGATACATGCAATCTGGTAAAAAAGAATATGAATGACTTGACCTAAGACTGAATTTTGTCACGTGAGAATGGAACCACCCCTTTGTCTCTTCATCATTTGTTTGATCAACTTCTCTATAAGGAATGATGCGATGTACACGAAGGTCAATGGAAAGTCTCATGATATTTTTGTATCGAAACAAAGAAAAAGAGAAAAAGATTTCGGAAAGGAAATTCCCTTCTTCGTCACATGGACAAAACAGCTATATCAAAACAATATTTAAATCTCAAAATCTACATACAGTATAGTTATTTTCATTTATATTCCGTGAAGAATTAGTCTTATTGAAATTAAAGATTTTTTATGTTTGTTAAACATTTGAAAAAAGTTATGTTTTTAAGTAATTTACTTTGAACTATTGGAATTAATCTTACAAGCCCAACCGAAGTCGGGATTCGTGAGGAAGAGTGAACATATTCTCAAGTTACACCAACATTGAAATAAGTGGTTATGGTTACTATTTACTGTGTACACAATGCATTTTTTTTTCAGTCACAACAAATTCATTTGCAGATTTTGTTGTTTTAATTAGAATTAACGTTGTAGCATATCTCCTCCAATGGCACTAACAGTTGGGTCAGGGTGATGCCAATAGAGGAGACAAGTACTTTAAAACGACACAAAAGAGAGAATCTTAGTGGAAAAAGCCTGAAACACTCTCCACCCTAGCTTACTCATATTTGAGATCCTAATATTCCATACCTATGTGTCATTCACACTGTGATCCAATTCTCCAAACAGTTTTTGATTTTTCACATCCAAGTTTTTGAATGTGCATCACATAGATGTACAGTATCATCCATCACTCTTTCTTTAAATAACATTAAATTGAAACATGAAAAAGAAAAACAACATTATTGGGAGTGTGTTGATGAAGGAAAAGGTTTCCCAAGGCAGTAGACGAGGTATACGAGGGAGGAAAGAGAATGTTGGGTTGCAAAATTTGAAAAGGTGAGAGAATTGGTAGAGCACCTGTGGTGTGTGGAGTAGAGGGTAGGTAGGGTAGGGGTTAAGTGGTGCTATAACTAAGGTGAAGGGAAAAAAGCAAAGAAGAAATTAATTTTTGAACCTTTTATGGGTCCAAATTGTAAACATAGTTCATGGTTTAAAAGCTATTTATGGTAGGGAGAAAGAGGTGAAATGAATGAGTTTATTTTTTGGTGTGACAGAGAGAAGAAGAAGAAGAAGAAGGGTTTGTTTGTGATTGTATTTTGATAGGCTACGCTATGATATAGGGCATTGGCAGAGGGAGAGAGAAAGTGCACGCAATCACACAAAGGCTGTGAAAAAGTGTGGACTTGGGGTTCAGTCACCACTGTAACCTCTTGTTAGGTCATCATTACTTCCTACTCCCAAACACCTGCATCTTCTCCAACACATCAACCTTTTTCATTCCTCTCTCATTGCTGTTCTACCATAATGTTACGTTACATTATCAGAGGTAACTCTTTTTTAGCAGATTAAACACAACAATTTGAGGTTGTTGTTTGTTTTATGGGTAATGAGTATTATTATTACAGGCCGTGACATGAGTCATATGATGTGGTGTGGGTTTGTATTGTATCGTATCGTGGCAGAAGAGGAGGATCTGATATGGTTGGTATTTCATATCCAAAAGTCATAAATGGCAACAGTGAGCATGGGGTCCCCCCCTAGTGCCTTTGAATGGGACGTGTCCCATTCTTTTCCTGCAACCATCTTTTACCATTTCATGTCAAAACATATCCACCATTTCACACTGCTAATTTCATTACCATTACATCTAATCAACCTACTTAATCATCTTAAAGTAAATTTATCGAATTCTATATTCAACTGCATCAAGTAACCCCTTTGAATTATAACCAAGAGAAAGTAGCAGAATGTTACAAGACCTGTGATGATTCGTGAAAAAAGAGAACCTCACTACAGTGATATAAAGTCCTCGGTTTGAATCCATCATTTGGTCAAAGTCCAAGCCTAACTTTATCAGTTTTTCTTCTTTTTTTTTGAGGTCAAATTATCTGAAACAAAATGGCAAAACTGGTTAGGGCAAAAGCATATATTGGCATATTGCACTTTAGCGAAAGTGTTTGAGAGTAGAGGAAAGTGGTGTGCAAGAAGAAAGAGAAAGAATAAGCCCAAACTCTAACTCCAACGCAAATTTTTGACCCATCAGGCTCTAACTCCAACACGGTTTTTTTTTCTTCTCAAACGTTAAAATGCTTCACTAAGAGACAAAATGAAAGGCAACCCGTGGGTGAGAAATGGCCTAAAAATAGAAACTGTAAAATTGTAGGAATCAACTCCACAGAAACTTCAAACCAGTGTTTCTTCATTACTTCAATTTTTGTTATCATACACTGCTGCACTTCTTTGTCCTTGTTCTACCCAAACAAGCATGTTCCCACTCTACACTTGAACAAGGAACAGTTATCACAATTATAGCCACATAGCATGCCTCTCTAATAACACTGCAGCACAATACATTCTGAAAACCTACTCTGCCAATGAAAGTGCCTTCAAGATATGGAATAAAGATATCAACCCAATATAGACACATGATTGTTAGTTATATCTTGCTCCAACGCTGCAATGCATCTTTCACATAAAAGTGCAACTAGGCATGCTAAAGACACACCCATGATCAAGATAAAATATTGTTGGCCACGTTTTATTAGAAGTCCACATCGACCAGAGATAAAACTAATTCACAATAATAAGTGGGTGCAAACCTCACTTTCCAAGCCAGTTGTGTGAGGTTCAGTTAGTCTTAAAACCCACTTCTAACATAATATCAGAGTCGAGTCAGAAACTATCGTAACGAACTTTCTTTGACACTTTGTTCCACCAACACATTTAAAAAAGTTAAAATATCAATTATCATCACTCGATCAATAATAAGATTGCAAATGCTTTTAGAATTGTTTTAAATGATTATTTCCTCTTTTAGTGTCCATTAGCTGCACTGATTTTTTGGATTAGTTATTACACACTTAACGACTCTACAGTGAATCAAGATAAAATTGATAAATGTTCTTTGCTAATAATATGATATAAAAAAAAAATTCAAGATTTATATATGAAAGATGACATTGTTACAGGAAAAAAAATAACTAAACTCAAAAGGTGCTACTTTTTTCCAAAAGGCTAGTGGATCAAAAGGATATAGGAAAGTTTGAAGAAACGAGAATGAGAAGTAGATCATGAAATTAGTAAGATGATAGAAGTTAAAGTCTAGAGTATGTTGAATGAAAAAAAAAGTCTTTATTCTTCAAGCATCACCAAAATTTCTTCACCACCTCCAAATTTTCAAGATGACCATTCTAAAAGTGTGTTTAGAATTTTTTTGGAATAAGCTTCTAGAAATTTTGAAATATTATTTCTTAGAACGGGATTTCTATAATAGATTTTCTGGAATAAGACTTCCAGAACAATATTTTCAGGACGCATGGAATAAATTTCGAAAGAAGTTTTTTGGGATTGAATTTTCAGAATGAGTTTTGAAACAAGTTTTTTTTTTTTTTTCACAACGTATTCTCTCTATTATTTCTTTCTCACCAGTGTTTTCTTTCTCTTTTTCTCCCTCTACAAAGATGACAATGGGACGATGGTAACAGTGAAGTTGAAGCAGTGAAAAAACAGTATTTTAAACTTTTTTAATTTTATGGATGTATTTGGTAACGATTGGGTGCGGGAAGGAAAAACATGAAAAAAAAGAGTCAAACTCATGGCTGAAACGGCCCATTATTACTTTGCTGAACTGGGTCTAAATATTATTAAAAGGCCCAGTAGGACTTCTACTAAATTTTGAAAGAGGACAGAATTACTATTCCTACTAATACTAAACATGGATGATTCTTCAAATAAAAATTTGATCATTTTGCTATTTTCAACTACTTTTAAAATAGCATTATTTCATTTTTGTTTTTTGTTACAATTAACAAGAACAAAAGAAAAAAAATGCAAAAAATGATAACTCAGCTGAACCATCGAAGTTATTGTTTCTTGCTAAGACACCCACTTGCAATGTAAAAAAAGAACAAGAATGCTTTGGTTATGGTTGCTGTTCCCCCAAGTGGAAGGTTCCTTTGCCAAATAATAGCCCTCTACTCTTTTTTTCAACTATAGGTTTTATGGGAATGAAATATAAACATGGACCCCTTCTCTTTTTGTCCCCTAATTAAAAAAAAAAACAAAAACAAAAAAACAGAAGCCTAACTTGATAGAGATAGAACAGTTAATTATTGTATTCATCGTCCTTCCATCTCTATCTCCACACTTGGCTGGTAAGAAAGTGCAATCACTTATTATGCATTTGCATTAAATGCAAAACCAAAAAAATCTTCTCTTGCCCTATACTATTACACATGCTGCCATTATCTATTTGTAGTAACAAAAACCTTTTTGCTTTTATGCTTTTTCAATAAAGTCATTGAATTCCAGAGAGACAAAAAGATATGTAAGTTTCCTTTGTATCTTATTCCTAAAAGTAAAAGCTACCTTCTTCAAATGATCTCATACCAAGTACAAGCCTTGAGTTCATGTTATATATACATGATTGTGTGAAAAAAAAAAACGAAAAGTTTCTAGCTTCTCCATTCCATTAGTATTGGTTTGAATTAGGAATGTGAACAGGACGGATAGGTCCCGGTAGTAGCTCCCCTACTCGTACCTTGTTCGTTGGATAAATATTCTTCTTGTATCAGATTTTATATCCGTTTGGATATTCGTAATGCGGGTATCCGCATATTTTTTTAATATTTTCGGATATCCATGAGTACCTGTGGGTATTTATAAAAGAAAATTTTAATTATAAATTTAAATAAAAATATAATGCATAACATTTATAAATTTCAAACAAAGTGCAAATAACTCATTTAAGAAGTGTTGAATGACAGTTTACAAATAAATAAATAAAAAATTAAACCAATTAATAAAAAATAACTCATTCAAAATTAATATGTTAATATTTTAGTAATTCTTTTTTGTTTTAATTTGAATTATAGTATAGCGGATACGGGTATCTACTGGTATAGATACTATGATACCCATAATCGCCTTATTAACATGCAGGTATAGTTATCTGCGGATATATATTTTCAGTATTTATTTTCTACCCGTTACGGATTTTATCTACGAATATCTGCATGTACAGTCTGAATCAATTTGTGATGTAAGAAAAACATCTAATTGCCATGAATTATTGATGACCAAATGTCCGAATCACATTCATCTTTCAATATATGGTATACATTGCTGGAATAACCATTATTGATATTAAATCAATTTTGTACTGTAATTATTCACATTTTTTTTCACAAATTTAAATATGAGACCTTGATTGAGTGATACGGGAAAATTTGAATAAAAGAATCTGATTATTGCGATGAAGAATGTGTTGGAGAAAAGAAATCATTAAAGGGGATTACTATTGCACACTAGTATATTTGAGACATGTCTTGATCTAACTTTATCCTTCAACTGTATCCACTAACATTAAGGTATATCGATTTGTGTCAATGTTTCTATACATATACTATTAGAGTTTGAATTAAAATAACTTGCATTATCTGCGTGTGATTCCCAAAATTAAAGGGAAGGCAAATATATTATTCTATTTTTTTAACAATGTTATAACGATGAATATATGTATATAAAAAATTAATCGGATAAAAAGTTAACATGGGTCCTCATTCCGTAATTCTGGGGTTATTTACTTTATCCATCAATTATAGGTATTGTTGCATGTAATATCTTCAGATTAGGGTTGGCAAAATATCAACTTTGGATTAAAGAGGATGAATAAAGATCATTTACAAGTATAAAGAATCAAGAATTGGAGGTATCTTTTTGGACCTTTTGGTAACTCTCGTTATTAATTTAGCAGAGTTGTTGCTCCGATGACTCTGAAAGAAAGTTGATATGGATACCATAAAAAACAAACTTAAAGCGTGATAATATAATTATTTAATTAATTAATATTGGGCCGTACATTTTATTTTAAAAATGAAATTAAATATCCAGAACATAATTATCTTTCTTGTTATTTTTCATCTTGATCAAGTAATTTATTTGAATTCAAGTTCTTATTTTATTTACTTTCCGCTCGTGATCGTGAAAGGAAAATTGTACTGTTTTTTCAAACTTTGTTTCTCTGAACCACGAAATCTAGACACAAGTACAGAGCCAGGAAACAGAATTTGCATCCATTCCTCCAAGTTCTATACTAACTTAAAAGCAGAACCAAAATTGTAGCCATTAAAGAAAGACAACACAGGTAACAAGAAGCTAAGAAATAGTCTGAAAGAAACTATATATGCACACATGAACTTGCAAGGTAACTCTGATCTTGTTGTACTGAAAATAGTTTACATGATTAAACATGCATTGGGGTTGTCATCACTGAAGAGAGAAGTGAGTTTCTCGTCGTTTGGGTTTGGGAGTGCTTGTTCAGTGTTTTTCACATACCCAGATGGTGCCTTCTTGTCATAAGCCTGTGCCACGTAGGGATATGCGACCAAGTTGTACTGAATATAAGGCCAAAACTCAGCTCTTTTTCCTGTTCCTTGTACTTTCTTTAGGACCTTGTTTCTATCCACGTAACCTGTTACTGTTACCTTACTTTGTTTTCTGCTCACCTCTACCTCTTTCACACCTGGGTTCGTGTTTTCAAATTACTTCAACTTAGTTAACTCTCATCAATTCGTTTGAAAAATTGCTTGAAAATTGAAAACTACGAGAGTGAGTATAAAGAACAAAGATACCAACCTGACATGTTGGAAACAGAATTGCGAACTCTTCTTTCACAGCCATCACAGTCCATTTTCACTTTGATTTCAACTGTCTGCAACACAAAAGGGTTAGACAGGAAATTTAAAATCAGAATTTGCTTTAGACTACAACCACCATGAAACACATTCACATATATGGTTTAGGAGGTCGTGAAAACCTGCATTGGCTTGCGTTTCTTTTTTGGGGTGGAAACTGAGAAGTAGTCAGAAAGGAAATCAAGAGCACCCATTTTCTTGGTTATTTTTTAACACAAGAATGAATGGAGAACTAGAGGAGAAGAGAGAACAGGGTATTTGACAGAGAGAGAGAGATGAAGTGAAAGCAAATTAAAGAGTGAGGGAGGGAAGAGGCTTTATTTATAACAATATTTTGGGATGCCAAATTATGCATTTAAAAGGGTCTGTTTTTAATATATGCATTACTTGTGTTGTGCTAAAGTTGAATGTATAAAATAAAGTTAGATAAGGACATTTGTCTCTAATTATGTTTTGTCTTCACAAATATGTGACCAAATAGCCACTTGACTTGATGGTGAATAGACAAAATTATTGAATGCAGACAGTAAGTTATTTGATAATGACATGCCTAAAATATTTAGCTGCTATCTTTTGCTCAAAGAAACCAACATTTTTTCATCTTTGATCCTTCTTTTCATTGTTCTGCATCATTTTGTACTGGCTAACTTTTTCACAAGGATTTGACTTCAGGGTACGTGACTTCACTGTAACTTCATTTAAAACTCCTTTCTTTGAACTACCGATTCACACATATATATAAAAAAGGAAGCCAAAATTTTCAACAAAAATGTTAATTTTATCAATAATATCTTTCAATGGGGAATAAGAAATCATCGGTTTGTCCTTTTTAAAATGTGGAAGTTATCAGAAGTAATGTAAGATATCAAAACTGAAAAAATATTGCAACATCTTCTCCACTCAACCAAGTATAACTATAAAGAAAACAGCTTAATCACTGATTTCATTGGAGCCATAGAAAACATGTCCATTAATGCGATGGATGTTTTGTCCTTTATTTTTGGTGGAAATGATGGTGATGGATCATTTAATTTGAATGTCAGTGTTTCTATCTTAACAGTGGAGAACTGTAGAAAATCTATCATATCTATATATATAAAAAATTATAGTAATACATTTGTTTGGATGAAAACAGTTTCATGCTTATCTCTCTCTCTTTATATATATATATATGTGTATACTTTTTGACAAACACTTTGTTTGAAAGACTCTATATGCATGTATATATAACAGATAGTAACTTTCATAAATTAATATTTCTACCACAACTAGGTTGTGTTGCATTTTGCTTGCATGAAAGAGATGCAAAGAGAGAATAAGTTTGGTAGCTCCAGCTAGTTGAGCAACCGAGTTTTGTTGATTTTACACTCAACGCGCATAGTGAGTTGTAATATTGTGTTCAAAAGCTTGAGAAAATTGTGTGAAACTAATTTGATTTTTTGGTGTTTTTCTCCAATGTTGAAGCTTCCACATGACAGAAAATAAAGAAAAGATATAAAATTTGAGGTTTGTATCTGGCATGTGCAGTGGAGTGGTAGCTATTGATTGATGATTAGAGATTTGGAAGAGGCCGAGAAGAAGCCAAAGGAGTTTCAAATCAAAGAGTTGAAGTGTAGATGCATGGTGTTATTTACTCGATAACCTACTACCACCTGTGAGTTGTGAAAATTAATTGATGGGTCCATTTTCACACATTATTCAAACATATACATCCACATATTAATGGAAGTGAGAGAAAAAGAGAATGGCAATCATAGAATTTCTATTCTTTTTGCTCTGAGTCTCCTGGGGCCTAAATTTGCGTTTTGTTGACCTCCATTATTGTCCATGCGTCACCATCCTTATACGTACATGTTTTTCTTGTCTGGGATCTGCCATTGCTACTTCCTCTCCTAAACCCTAGACGTTTCCTTCAAATCAATCAACCAAATCTACATCAAAATTGTAGATTTATTTCTCCTCAGTTTCAATTTCATACTTAAAACCAGAGATGTTAAAATTAGTAGGAATTCGAAACCAATTCGATTTAATAAGAGTTAGGATCGGGTTAGGTTGAAATATTTTTACAAATTTCAATATGTGTTTAATTTTGACTTGATTCACTTAAAACCCGGCTCACTCGGATTGAATTAATGGTGAGCCAGGTTGGCGGCTTACCAACCCGCAAGTAAAAGGTCGCACAAATATTTATTGTTAAGTTGAGTTTTGCACTTGGATCATGTTAGGTTGTTTTTTTTAACCAACATATAAATAATTTTTATTTTTATTTGTATTTGGATTGTATTAAAGTTTATTTAGATTTTAATTAGAATTATAATATAGTTTTGATTCAAAAAATAAAAAAAAAATTGTATTTCTTTTAATTAAGTGAGCCAATTCGTTTAATCCACCAACCCGCAGTAGTGGTCGGCCGGATCAGATTGAAATTTGTTTGGCTCATTAATTAATGAATCGAGTTGGATTGATTCATTAAATGATCAACCAGTGATGAGTCGAACTGGGTCAGACCAGATTACCATTTTGACATTTTTACTCAAAATCTCCATTTTTGCAGAAATTACTATGTCCATTAAGCTCCTTCCTCGTTTTTTAAACTAGAATAGTGCAAATTTATCTTGAATTTATGCAAATGGGTAAAAGGTTTAAATTTTACAATTATGGAATCATAGGTAAGTCCTCCAAAGTCATGCGTTCATAATATAAAAACAGAAGAAAATTACGTGAAATCGTACTGATGTTACATAAAGTTATTTTATATTACATTAAAGCTGTGTCATTTTGCATAACTTTAGTAAAAAAACAAAAATAAAAAACTATTTCTAATCAAAGTTATGTTTAACTCACACAAATAAATTATTCTCATGTAATAAAATCATACAGAGTTTGACATAATTTCATTTAAAGAAGTTTAAAGTCATCGTAGTTTCACTTAATTCCTATGAAATCATGTGAGCTTTGATAGTAAAATTTAAATTTGTTATTCATTTACATAAATTCAATATAAAATTATACCATTATGGTAAAAACCTCATCCCTCTCTTCTCTGCTACCTAATTTAAGTTTCTACTAATTTTTTAGTGATATATAAGTAACTATCGTTATTAATCTTTTATGTTATTTAGACATCGGTGGGGAAGAGATATCCAAAATCATTTACTAATTTTTCTTTCCATTTGATTTCGTTAATTTATTTTGTTGATTTTATTGTATTTATTATTATTGGTATTATAGTATTAAAATATTAATAATAAAACGAGAACAAAATATAATATTAATAAAAATAATAATGTAATAATAATATTTAAACTTAATTAGGTTTTGAGTTCACAGTATATCTAAAAATTATCAATTATGTTCTACTAAATTTTGATAAATATTTTAAAACTTTTTAATTGAGTTATGTGATATTTTACTTTCATATATATAATTTCATAAAAATAGGAAAAAAAAATTCCACCGATTTTAATCTTAAAAAAAGAATTTGATGACTTTATTTTCTTCAAAACAATGAACTGGCCGTATATTTATTTTTAAAAAAAATATATCCAGTCTATATCTTGTTATTTTTCAGATCACATAATTTATTTTCTTATTTTATTTATCACTTCGCTCGTGATTGTGAAAGGAAAATTATACTGTTACATACAAATATGTTTGTTCAAACATTGTTTCTTTTCTTTTAACCAAACAGAATATCCGTCCATTCCTCTAACGCATCAGCGGCCGTTTCTCCCTGCACCTCCACCGATTCCTTCAGCACCCCTATATTTTCAAAAACTTTTAAAATAATCTTTTTATTTTGATCTGCTAGCTAATCTACACCCTTAAAAATAAAGATACTCATATCGAAATCTGATTGAGAAAATAACTTTATATATAAATATTTCGGTTCTTTAATTTTTTCTATTTATTTTTTTAAAATTAATTAATGTTTTAATTTTATTTAATTTATTTCACAACTTTATTTTTTTTTTAATATATTATATAAAAAATAAAATTAAAAATATTTATACATATAAATATGTATATAAATATTTTATTTAATTTCTGAAATATATAAATACATATTAATATATTAATATTTTATTTAATTTTGACCCGCTAACTAATCTATACCTTAAAAATAAAGATACTAATATTGAAATCCGATTGAGAAAATAACTTAACCGAATTTATATATAAATATTTCAGTACTTTTTTTTATTTTTTAAAAAATAAATAAATAAATATTTTAATTTAATTTATTTCACAACTTTATTTATTTTTTAATATATTATATAAAAATAAAAATATTTATATATATAAAAATATAAATTGATATTTTATTTAATTTCTAAAATATGTGTTAAAAAAATTAAAAAATAAAAAATAATTAAAAGTAAAAGAAAATTTTATATATATATATATTATAGGATGTCGAAATATGTATATATATTCAGGATGTTGGGTTAGATAACTTTATTAATTGGATTTTGACTTTTTTTAAGAGTATAGATTAGATAAGGGTCAAAGTTAAAAGATTATTTTAAATTTTTTTAAAATATTTAAAGATGCTGAAAAAATTGTTGGAGGTATAGAGAGTAACATCCCTCATTAGCATATTGAATTGTGAAAAGATTGAGTGCAGGCCGACCCTGTAACCCGTTTTAGCTTGAGAAAGTAAAGTTCAAAACGGGCCGCCTGTGTGGGCCGTGTCATTGTTTTTTTTTTTTTTTTCTTTTCT
>Ga0214543_1006051_pt1 | contig 21804 bp, 14 predicted proteins | sample CNSS2metaG_FD_160094 | JGI IMG/M metagenome (GOLD analysis project Ga0214543, IMG submission 160094) | Root nodule microbial communities from cowpea collected in UCLA plant growth center, Los Angeles, California, USA - CNSS2 | ecosystem: Host-associated > Plants > Roots > Nodule | place: USA... | reverse complement strand
GTGAATTTTAATATAAAAATTAAATTTGGTTTTAATTTGGAGAGGGACCAAATTGGTTAATGTTAACAAAAATTGGGACCTAATTGAACAAAAATAACAAATATAGGGACTAAATTGAATTTAGAACATTGACTTTGACACGTGGCACGCTACTGGATTGACACGTGAACATTTAAAAAAAATTCAAAAAAAATTCAAAAAAACTACGAAGTGACACGTGGCACACTCTTGGGTTGACACATGTACATTTAAAAAAAAAATTTAAAATAAATAAATAAAAAAATTCAAAAAAAACCACGAAGTGACACGTGGCAGTCATTGTTCATGGTCGTTAATGATTTAAACAGTGTTAGCAAAAAAGGACCCAATTGAACAAAATTGACGAAAATTGGGACCTATTTGAACACAAAACCAAAATTAGGACTTATTTGAAAAAATTTGACAAAAATTGGGACAAAAAAAGTATTTTAACCATAATTAAATAAGGATCCTGTTTACTATTAAGAAGTTTAAAATAATTTTTTTCTATCGAAATTCATTGAAAATTACAGTAAGTTATATTGATGAACATTTTTTTATTTTAATTTTTCAAATAATTTCTTAAATAATGTCTTGAGTGTGCTCATTAATATTTATTTGTCATTAGAGAAAACCCACATCCTATTTTCAAATATAAAGGTCAACTAGATCAACCAATTAGATTTTCCATCATTTTATCAGAAAAAAAAATAAATAAAGAGTGGACCCATTCTTGTTTAATTTGCATGTTTGGACAGTATTTTGCTTGTAATTGTAACTTTCCAAATTCAGGGGTCAACCTTATAGCTATGCTATCCTTTTGGTTCAAAAAATATGAATAGTTATGAAAACTAAATAATATTAAATGAGACGTGACATAAAATTTAAGATTAAATATCTTAAATAAATCGTTAGATTGTAAAACAAAAATTTATTTTCTAAAAAATACTAAAGTATAAATGTTATGAAATTTTATATTAAAAAATAAAAAATATTTAAAATAATATACTGTAATAATACTCGAAAGTAAAAGAATAAATAAACATCATGACATAACTCTTATATTTATCTTATTATTTTACTTGAGTTCCGTAATTTGCCGTGTTTGAAAGTTTTGCAGATAATTTATAAAATGCGTCAAATAAGTATTTAATTGTTCATCAGAATTTGTGATATAAAATACATTTAATTTATAGTTTTTTTAATATATATATATATATATATATATATATATATATACACTGACAAATATGCTTTTTAAACGAAAGTTATTAAATGTACCGAAATTGTAAAATATCTTACATAGAAACCTATATTTTTTTCTCCCTACTATCTAACGTAAATCTTATAATGGTGACTAGAGTAGTTATTTTGTCAAATACAAATTTTGAAAGAACCAAACATAGAAAATATATTAAAATTATAAAATTTGTTCATATCGTAACTTTTATATATATGAAACAAGAAATTGGGGGCAAGGTCCCATTAAGATCTGTCACTGTTCAAATATAAAGAATTGAATTATAATTTTATTATCATTTAATTGTTATAAAATTTGAAAAAAATTAAGATAATATATATCTATAATTGAATGATTAAATTAATACAATTATATATATGCAAACGCCCCATTACATTTTAATGTGTAATTTGAGTGATGGTACAATTTTTCTATTAAAGCGATGAAATATTATATACAATATATTTGAGGGCATCATCAAACAAATTGAATCAAAAAATTAAAAAAATATCGATATACGAGGATTAAAGGAAGTGTGATGATGCATGTAAAACAGATAAATATATCAAGACGCAAAAGATCGATAAAGGAAGATCGAAAGGAAATGTTTATAGATATTAAGAAAAATGGATTGAAATATAGAAGAAAATATCACGAAAAATATAATCAAGACAAAGAGTAAGTTGGAGCAAAAAGAGAAATAACTGCTACAAAACGTGAGAAAAATGGGCTCACGTGGTACAATGTGGACAATTTTAAGACAATTATCATATTAATATAATTTATTTTAAGTTTAGATTTTTTATTATTTTTTTATGTTTTTTATTAAACATTAAAAATATATTGTATTAATATTTTAAATTTTTTTAATATATTTTAAAATGTCAAATTTAATGATAATTAATATTATAGGAGAAGCAAGAATAAAAAATTTCAAATTCAATTATTCCTTTATTCTATTTGATAGTTTAACTGTCAGAGGAGATAAAATAAAATATAATTACAATCCAAACAGTAAAAGGTGAGTGACAAATTGTAATTACAATTCAAATAGGTTGAGAACATCGCAAACAGACAAAATGACAAATTCAATAATAAATGTAACAATTTGGTAACTGCTTCATATGATTTCTTATTTTATCCTTCGTAATTTAATTTATTACAATTTATATTCTTACAAACTTTCATCTCCATTCCCTTATTCATCCCCTTTCGTCTCCATCCTTTATTCATTATTCTATTTCTAAATACAAAAACACAAAAATATGATTGTTAGAGAAAAATGTATGAATTCCTGATTGAAATACATATTAAGAGAGAAATCAATGATTTAAAGAAATTTGTGAAGTTAATTTACAGCATAAGTGAGGTGTTAATCAAGTTTTTATTAAAAGTGGAATTATAAACATCAATAAATTCTAATTCAAATTGAAAATATTAGTTTGCTAGCCCAATTGACGAAAGAATCCACATGGAGTGGATTTAGTTCACTTGCAAGTATCTATGATGCACAGATACGATATGTGTATCGGATACGACACGTATCCGGTATGTCAACACCTTTATTTTTAAAATAATAGGATACGATATGTGATAGATACGTCATATATGAATAATGAAAAATGTACAATAATTTTTACAAACATAATAAATATATGATTGTTAATATGTGAATCCAAATTTTCCAATTATAGACCAATTATTTTGGTAGTTAAAACCTTGTAGCTAATGTTAATGACCAATTTAAAAACCAATTCATCATTAAAACTATTTTAATTATCAATTTAGAGACCGATTATAATTTTTTGAAACTATTTTAGTTGTCAACTTGGTCATTATATAGTGACTAATTATTTTTTGTCACTAAAATTGATTACTATTCAAAGATTTTATTGTAGTGTACTACTACTTTATAAATTAAATACTTCATTGATAAGTATCGCTAAAGTATCCTAAAGTATCGGACACGATACATGTCGAATACTGATACATGACCAAAGTTGAAGTATCCGTACATCATAGACAAGCACTTTAAACTTTAACAAATCAAAATTCTCGAGAAACGATATATATATATATATATATATATATATATATATATATATATATATATATATATATATTATTTATATTTATAAACTTTGGTAGTGAAAGAATGAGAAAAAGAAAGGAAGTAGAGAGGAATAGTTGGATACGTGGTATAAATTCAAAAGAAGAGAAAGTAACATAGGCTTCATCGTAATATTTTGTATGCAAAGAAGAGAATAAAAATGTAAACAACATAATTAAAAATACGATAAAATAATGTATTATGTTATAAATATTCGGATATATTGTCTGATTTCAAGCCCATAACCAACTATAGTAATAAAGAACTACTAAAATTAAATAAATAACAACTTATTCAAATTAAATATTCTAAGAACTGTGTATTATATCTAAATCAATCTAATTTTATTTGTATTTTGTTTTTCATTTATTCTAACAATATTTGATTTGATAGAAAATACATTTTATGCCTAATTAATATTCATTTGCTCCAATAAGAAGAGTAAAGTAACAACAACTGTGTGAGGTGTGGCTTTCAAAGCATGGCCATTGAAGCAGTCGAAAAGTCACGTTCGGATGACTTTAGTGTGAATGAGAGACAACAAAATGGCACCTCCAAGCATTTCGCAACCACACAAAGCACGTTAGCAAATCCAAATTATTTATGGATATAAATAACCAATTTACTTCTCCCTAAATACATTTGTCTTTGAATAAAACAAAATCAACATGAAAAAATTGCTAATAAATGTATTTTATTAGTTTCCCAAACTTAATGTTTCGGGGTAGGGGCCAAGAGCCTACTAAAAGAACCTCTTCGACTTGCGCTGCCTTCCTCCACTCCTGTAACTTCAGCGAAACCCACTCCTTAGCTCGATCGGTTGGGGAGACGATCGGGGTACCTGTCTAAAGTACTCCGATGCTTAAGTCAGAAAGGGCCGATCGGTGTATAAGAATATCTGCTGTAATAAATGCGAAATTAAGATCCTCACCAACCTACCTTTGGGCTCTATTTATAGCTTTCGACATGGGCCTGTAATTAGGGTTTCTTAATCACGGCCCAATGACCCTCTAATGAAGATTATAGACTCGTTAAATCGTTAATTAATGACTTAAGTTATTTAACCGTGCGACCGATGGCCGCTTGGCTGGGTTAAAGACGTTATGTTTTCAACAAGCTAACAATCTGTGTTTTACCGATCAGCCGCCAGGTACTTCAGGGGGTCCATCGCTGCTGTTTTACCGATGAACCGATGGGCCCTCGAGGTTAGAAGGTCCATCGCTGCTACTTTGTCGATGAACCGATGGGCCCTCGAGGTTAGAAGGTCCATTGCTGCTACTTTACCGATGAACCGATGGGCCCTCGAGGTTAGAAGGTCCATCGCTGCTACTTTGTCGATGAACCGATGGATATGAACATGGTTCGACCGATGGATATGAACATGGTTTGACCGATGGTCCTTTAACGATGCTACGTGGCTGTTATTTATCAACCGTTCGACCGGTTGTGTTTCGGTTTGTTTACGAGCCATTCAACGTTGTTACGTGGTTTGTTTGTTTAACCGTAAGACCGATGGTCTTCCTGAATATTGTCTTTGGTCGATTGACCGATGGGACATATAGTACACAAGCCCCCCCAGCCTCGAGCGATGGAAATGAAGCGAGGAGGTTTTTCCGAGACTGTGGTGCCGATTGACCGCCGGCTTTTCTCAATGGTTATATTGCCTCGTTGATCGTGTCTGACAGTTATGATTTGCAGCGTCGCGAAGTATGGACCGTCTATCTGAATGTGATCGTAGGGTTCTGGTATTGCCACGTGTCACATGGTCCCCCCTATAAATAGGTTTGTGTGGCTGTCGTTATTTTCACGTTTTCTTTTCTCTTTCTAGCCGAATCTCCGATCGTCTTTTGTTGCTTGCAGGTAAAAATGTCTTCCAGCGCATCGAGTTCAGATGGTCTGTTGGGTGGAGCAGTCGGGTGGTCTGGGGGTGCCGGGTCGGTTTCCGCCTTATTTGATTCGTCCGAGTCGGGGACCTCGCTCGGGGGAGTGTCGAGCGCAACAGGTTCTCCAATCCTCCTAAGTGGTAGCTCTGAGGCCGAGCCACCGGTCGCTGAGGCGGTAGAGCAGGTCGCTATTTCTGACGAGAGCGGGGACGTCATAGGCATCGACGTTCGCGACGAAGGGGATGAAGCCGATTTGCCGGAGATACTAGGATATGACTGGGCCCCCTATGAGCCGCGCACACTCGCGACAAGGTTTCGATGGGGCAACGACCTGGGGGATCTGGTCGAGCGGACCAGGATTTTCAGCGAGGAAGTAGAGGATGGGCTCCTCCGAGTCAAAGTATGTGCCGGCAACGAGAGAGTGTGCCACGGGAAGGGAGAGGCGAAGCTAGATTTCTTCTATGTGTACGCCTGCCTTTTCCATGATTTGGGTTTAACCGTGCCGTTTGCCGATTGGCAGATGACAGTTCTCCGCCAAATCCAGTGCGCACCGACGCAGATACACCCGAACGCGTGGGCGTCTATGCAAGCGTTCGACGTTCTATGCCGGGCGGCCGGCCTGACACCCACCATGCCTTTGTTCCTTCATTTCTACAAGACTCGACCGACGGTGTCGAAGGGTTGGGTTTCGTTCCTCGGGGCGAACAAGAGTTTGCTCACCCTCTATCTCGCCTCCTACAAGGGTTTCAAGACCGGCTTTTTTAAGGTTGCGATTCCTGGCAAGGGGAGGAGGTATATTTTTGATGAGCAGGATCGTCCGAAATTTCCGTTATATTGGACGGCGTTCCCCCCTCCTACTGATGCTTGGGCTGAAGAGCGGTTGACGACGGCCAGGTCACCCCGGCCGAGCGGGCTGACCTGGCCGTCGTCAAGACCCTGCCCAACAAGATCCCCCTACGGCCGCTGATCCGATGTCTCCGCTCCCCGAATTTACCGAGGGCGGTTTATGGTTAGTTGTTCTGATATTACCGATCGTTTATATTGATCGCAGTTAACTTATTTACTTTGCTGTTTTGCATATATAATGGCTCGGACGACCGCTCCTAACGCCGGGTTTTTGGCTCGTGCAAAGACTCGACGACGGGGAGAGGACACCGCTGAGGAGGTGGTGCCACTTCAGATCGTCCCTGCAGCCCCTTCGACCGGTCGAGTTTCAGCTACCACTGCTCCGACCGGGGCTTCGGGTGCCGTCTCAAGGCCTCGTTTCATTGTGAAGCCTCCCGGTTCTGGCGCTGCTGCTGCTGCTGCTGCGGACAAAGGGAAAAAATCAAAGAAAGACGACTCCCCAACCGGTCGGCCTTCTAAGAAATAGAAGAAAGGGGAGACATCTGGTTCCCTGGCTGGCGCTTTCCTCGGCGGTGATGTCCGCCTTGACGAAGAGGTCTCCCTCCAGCTGGGACCTCGAGTGACGGACGCTCTGAAGGATGTGTCCGAAGAGGAAGCCATTCGAACCGCCGGGGAACTTGCCCTTAGGCTTGCTGCCTTGTATACTAAGTTTCCTCGCCCCGACCGGAGCAGGATAGAGAACTTGGAGAAGGAGCTCGCGGCGGCCAAGACTGAGCTTAACGAGGTGAAGGCATCGGCGGCTGACCTAAAGGCGCAGTTCGACCGGCTAAACGGCATTAAAGCTGAGCATGCCGAGTGTGCTGGACTGCTGAAGGCGGCCGACGATCGAGCAAAAGCGGAGCAAGCAAAGGCAGGTGAAGCCGCCGAAGAACTACGCAAGCTCCAGCGACGCTTTGACGATCTGACTCTGGAGCATATGGCCGCCGCCGGTTCAGCTTCAGATTGGCAGAAGAAGGCGAAGGACTTTGAGGCCGAGCTGGGAGTGGCCGACGAGCAGGTATTTGCTCAATATGAGGCGGGCTTCCAGAGCGCCGTCGATCTGGCGGTCTTTTATTATAACTGCTCTCCCGACCGGTTCGACGTACATATGGAGGTGGTTGATGGGAAAGTTGAGAGGGTGTTTGACCGGCTGGATGAGGTCAATGATCCTCCTGCATAACATTGACTTATTTATTTTAAATTGTATATTTTGATATAACCGATCACGCCCGATCGTCCATTTGGTGGATCGCGTTCGATCGGTTATTAGGTTATTTTTTGACAAACACTTGTGTAAGTATTTAGATGCCCTTCTATTTCGCCTACTAGCTCTTCTTTATTTTCGTGCGTTTATTGCTTCATGCTGGCGATCGACCACAATTTGTTTATTACTCTTCGCGTTGGTGATCGGCCGTACTTTGTTTATTATCCTTCGCGCTGGCGATCGGCCACTTTATTGTTATTCTTGTTGCATGCGTTTAGTAGCGAATATAAACTTGAAGTTTCGCGTAGTTATCTTTATTAACGGTATCGGAAGGAGACCTTTGCGCGTTTAATTTTGTTTTAGATCGTAGATGTAATATCTCGATCGGCCAGGACAGCTCGTGTCACTCGTTTACCCGTAGGGTAATTAGATCGCTAGGATCGGTGCTGACAGAGTGGGACTTCCTCTTGGAAGTCCCTGCCTCGATCGGTCAGGCTTTGCTCGGGTCCCGTAGGGAGCCCCGTCGGTCAGATCGTTAGATGGAGTTGCATGAAACGCTCATTTTATTCATAGTTAACTGTAATACATTTTGAGGTGTGACGCGTTCCAAGTGTTGGGTATTTCTTTACCGCTCAAGTGCTCCAGCCGATAGGCTCCGTTCTGCAGGCTCTCGGTCACGCGGAACGGGCCCTCCCAGTTTGGCGCTAGCTTTCCCTGTGTTGACTTCTTTCGGGCGTCATTGGTTTTCCTCCATACTAAATCCCCTTTGACGAAGCTTCTTGGTTTGACCTTCGCGTTATACCTTCTAGCCACCATTCTCTTGCATGCTTCAGCTCGCACAGCTGCTCGCTCTTTTCGCTCGGTCGTCCAGTCTAATTCCTCGCGCAGTCGTCCGTAATTCACCTCGAGATCTTGCATTTCCCGCCGAAGGGTCGGCTCCCCTACCTCGACTGGCAGCATGGCGTCAGTGCCATATGTCAGGTTGAAGGGAGATTCTCCCGTCGTCCCGTGAGGCGTGCACCGATAGGCCCAAAGGACCTGTGGTAGCTCGTCGACCCATGCTCCTTTGGCTTCTCCCAACCTTTTCTTCAACTCAGCCACTATAACCTTGTTCATGGCCTCCGCCTAGCCATTGGTTTGGGGATGCTCGACCGAGCTGGTAACGTGTCTTACCCCTACCTGCTTATAGAAGTCCCTCAGTTTTTTGTCGATGAATTGACGGCCGTTGTCGGTGATGATCGTGTGAGGGAGGCCGAAACGGCATATGATGTTGCGCCAGACGAAGGAGTGGACATGCCGAGCGGTTATGTTAGCCAATGCCTCTGCTTCTACCCACTTCGTGAAATAGTCCACTGCCACAAGTATGAATTTCTTCTGCGCTCGGCCTACAGGGAAGGGTCCGACAATGTCCATGCCCCACTGAGCGAACGGCCAGGGAGCTGTTAAGCTATGTAACTCGGTCGGAGCCCTCTTTACATCATTTCCATGGGCTTGACATCCTTCACACTTGCGTATCATGGCTTCGCAGTCCTGTTCCATGGTCGGCCAAAAATATCCCGCTCGGAGTATTCTCGCTTTCATCGTCCTCCGACCGGTGTGCATTCCACAGATGCCGTTATGGACCTCGTTCATGACGTACTCGGCTTCGTCTGCTGATAGGCACTTGAGGAGCGGTGCGGTGAAGCCTCGCTTATATAAATCTTCTCCAATGATCACGAATCGGAGTGCTCGCCGTCTCTCCGTCGGTCTGATCTCTTCTCCGGCCTCGCACCTCCCCCATCCAATCCGTCGTCCGATCTGCTGCGGCACACTCTCCCGCTGAAGGTCTCATCAGGGTTTGCTTGATAATTGTCTTCAATTGGCCCTTCTCTTTTCCTTCCGCTAGCTTAGATAGCCTGTCGGCTCTGGTGTTTTCCGCTCGGGGAATGTGATGGATGGTCACCTCTTCGAATTCTTTCATGGCTTCAACAGCTTTGTGATGGTACTGGAGCAGCAAATCATCCTTAACCTGATATTCTCCTAGTACCTGTCCTACCACAAGTTTTGAATCGGTGTTGCATTTTAACTTCGCCGCTCCTAAGTCTTTTGCTAGCCTTAGCCCGGCGATCAGCGCTTCATACTCTGCTTGATTGTTCGAGGCTTTAAACTTGAACTGCAAGGAGTGCTCAACCGTGAAGTCGTTTGGCCCTTCAATGACGATCCTTGCTCCAGCATTATGCCTATCCGATGACCCATCCACGAAGAGAGTCCAAATATGTTCCGATAGGGGGATCGATCCTTGGAGCTCAGCTGCAAAGTCGGCCAAATGTTGCCCTTTGATGGATCCTCTAGGTTCGTACTTGAGACCGAACTCGGATAATTCGACCGACCAGGCGATCATCCTACCAGCTAAGTCGGGCTTCCGGAGTATTTTGGCAATGGGATGATCGGTATGGACAATCACTTGGTGACTCTGGAAGTATTGGCGCAATCGGCGCGCGGCCGTCAATAGCGCCAAGGCTATCTTTTCTATCTGCTGGTACCTCGTTTCTGCGCTCTATAATACCCGACTGATGAAATAAACGGGCCGCTGCTCCGAGGCTCCCTGTACCAACGCTGCGCTGATCGTGTCGTCTGATACCGACAGGTATAGTTGCAGAGGCGATCCTTCTATCGGTCGGCACATTATGGGGGGACTGCTAATCATCTCCTTTATCTTCTGGAACGCCGCCTCGCACTGATCGTCCCATTTTTCTGCACTTTGCTTCTTCATGATTTTCAGTATCGGCCTAACCTTCTCCGTCAGCCTGGGTAGGAAACGTGCCAGAGAAGTCAGCCGCCCCATCAACCGCTGAACCTCCTTCAAGTTTTTGGGACTTCTCATCTCGACAATAGCAGCGCACTTGTCTAGATTTGCCTCTATGCCTCGGGCGTCAGCATGAAGCCCAGGAATTTCCCTGCCGGCACCCCGAAGACGCACTTCTCTGGGTTGAGACGCATATTATATTTGCGCACCTGGTGGAAGACCTCGCCGAGGTCTTGCACGTGATCTTCGACAGTCTGCGACTTTACGACCATGTCGTCCACATACACTTCCATGGACCGACCGATCTGCCCGCGGAAGACTCGATCCATCAGCCTCTGATAGGTTGCCCCCGCGTTCTTCAGACCGAACGGCATAACCTCGTAGCAAAAGTTTGCTCGATCTGTTATAAACGCCGTTTTGGATTTGTCTGGGCCATACATGGGGATCTGGTTGTACCCAGAGTACGCATCCAAGAAGCTTAAATGATTGTGCCCAGAGGCTCCATCCACCAGCCGATCGATGCTGGGCAACGGGTATGCGTCCTTCGGACAGGCTTTATTGAGATCGGTGAAGTCCGTGCACATCCTCCATTTCCCGCTCGTCTTCTTCACCATGACCACGTTCGCCAGTCATGTAGTATACTTAATCTCTCTGATGAATCCAGCTCCTTCTAGCTTTCTCACTTCCTCCTCGACCGCCTTCCTTCTCTCTTCTCCCAACTTTCTTTTCTTCTGAGCGACCGGGCGGGCTTCCCGGAAGATGACTAACTTATGGGACATCACGTCCGGATGGACGCCTGGCATGTCAGCGCTAGACCATGCGAACAGATCTTTGTTTTCTAGGATCACCGCGCCGAGGAGTTCTTCTTCTTCCGCGCTCAGGGCTCCCCCGATCTTCATGAGCTGGCCAGGTTGGCTTCCGATCAGGATCTCCTTGGTCTCTCCTTCTGGTTGCAGCCGATCCTCTGTATTCGTTCGGGGGTCCAGGTCTGTCATTGCTACCTCCGACTGGTGTTGTTTCCGCGGACGACTATAAGGACTAATCCTCAATCCTGCGACATAGCACTGCCTGGCGACTTGTTGATCTGCATGCACCGTGCATATTGTCCCCTTGTCCGACGGGAACTTCATGGCCAGGTGCAGGGTGGATACGATCGCTCCGAAGGCATTCAGGCAAGGTCTCCCTAGCAACACATTGTAGGAGGTGTTAGCTTCAACCAAAAGGAATCTAACCCTTACCTGTCGACCGTCCCTCCTTAAGCCGATCCTGGTACGAAGGTCTAGGTAGCCCCTTGTGTCGACTCGCTCGCCCGAGAAACCTACAATCTGCTCGTTATATGGGACGATCAGGTCTTCATACAGGTTCATCTTCCGGAAAGTCTTCCAGTACAAGATGTTGACGGAGCTTCCCTGATCAACCAACACCTTCCCGATCCCGTACTCAGCCATCGACCGGATCTTCCTCTCGACCAGATGAACCGACTTCAACGCCCGGATGTGCCTTTTTCGAGCTGCTGAGCTCGATCCTCCTCCGGCGAAACCTCCGGAGATGGTATTGATGTAACCTCTGAGGGGTTTATCGCGGCCGAGACTGCGGATCTTGTCGGATGTATTTCTTCAAGTGCCTCTGCCGGATGAGCTCTTCTATTTTGTCACGGAGCGTGTGGCACTCTTCGGTGGTATGCCCGATCGTGGGATGATATTAGCAGTGTTTACTACCGTCCGCCTGGGGGGGGGGGGGGGGTTTCTTCCTCACTGCCTGGAGCGAATCGGCGCTGAAGGCCTCTTACAGGATCCTGGCCCGGGGAACAGCCAGAGGAGTATAAGTTGTGAACTTTGGTGGCTTCCTTTCGGTGGGTCGGGCTACGGGTTTGCCCAGTCTAGGCGCAATCGGCTTTGGGATTGCAGCATCCTCCTTCTCCCTCTTCTTTACCCGAAACTCCTGCATATCTTCCATTTGTATGAACTTGGCCACGCGTTCTCTCATCTCCTCCATCGTCTTCGGCTTCTTACGGCTTATTTTGTTCGCGAAAACTCCCGGCTGGAGCCCATATGAGAAGTGATGCCGCGCGATCTCGTCACTGAGATCCTTTATCTTGACCGACATGCGATTATACCGATCAAGGTAGCTCCTCAGCGATTCCCCGTCTTCCTGCCGGATGTTCACCAGATTGTCGACCGTCAAGATGGCCGGTCTCAGGGGCGCGAACTGTGTGCTGAACCTTGCTTTCAAGGTGGCAAAAGAGTCAATACTGCCGGTCGGCAACTCGGAGAACCATTCCAACGCCTCCCCAGTCAACGAAGTTGAGAAGACTCGGCACCAGATGGGGTCGCTGACGGCGTGGAACATCATCTGATGCATGAAGACCCGCATGTCATTGTCTGGGTTGGTCGTGCCGTCGTACTTGTCAAAAGTCGGCATTTTCCACTTCTCCGGTAGCGGCGTCTCCAAAATATACGATGTAAAGGGGGAGGATCCCGACGCGGGGATCGGTTGGCGTGATGGGCGGCCCCCATCGTTTGCTCCTGAGCTCTCTGCTACCGTGCGTGACGGATTTCCCCTTGAAGCCTGTGTCTTCTCAATCCGAGCTGCCTGTGATTGCTCGTGTCCTGCTGGCGGGAGGCGGCTCTCTACCCGTTCGGCGTCTCTGTGCTGTTGTGCCCGACTTAACCTGTTTGGGTCGGGTACGGTAGGCGTCGACGGGATTCCTTCTTCCTTCTGCCTCAGGATGGCATTCTCCTCTCGTAAAATCTGCATCTGCGCTTCATAATTCCTCTGCATCTCATCCATCCTCTGCTGCATCATCCTTATCATTTCTCTAGTATCCGCTTGATCGTCAGCCATTCTTCCTCCGTCCATGTTGCTGTTTCGGTTCCTCGTGGTCACCATATGGGTATATTCTCAAAGGAGACTGCTCGGCCCCACGGTGGGCGCCAAAATGTTTCGGGGTAGGGGCCAAGAGCCTACTAAAAGAACCTCTTCGACTTGCGTTGCCTTCCTCCACTCCTGTAACTTCAGCGAAACCCACTCCTTAGCTCGATCGGTTGGGGAGACGATCGGGGTACCTGTCTAAAGTACTTCGATGCTTAAGTCAGAAAGGGCTGATCGGTGTATAAGAATATCTGCTGTAATAGATGCGAAATTAAGATCCTCACCAACCTACCTTTGGGCTCTATTTATAGCTTTCGACATGGACCTGTAATTAGGGTTTCTTAATCACGGCCCAATGACCCTCTAATGAAGATTATAGACTCGTTAAATCGTTAATTAATGACTTAAGTTATTTAACCGTGCGACCGATGGCCGCTTGGCTGGGTTAAAGACGTTATGTTTTCAACAAGCTAACAATCTGTGTTTTACCGATCAGCCGCCAGGTACTTCAGGGGGTCCATCGCTGCTGTTTTACCGATGAACCGATGGGCCCTCGAGGTTAGAAGGTCCATCGCTGCTACTTTGCCGATGAACCGATGGGCCCTCGAGGTTAGAAGGTCCATCGCTGCTACTTTGCCGATGAACCGATGGGCCCTCGAGGTTAGAAGGTCCATTGCTGCTACTTTACCGATGAACCGATGGGCCCTCAAGGTTAGAAGGTCCATCGCTGCTACTTTGCCGATGAACCGATGGATATGAACATGGTTCGACCGATGGATATGAACATGGTTCGACCGATGGTCCTTTAACGATGCTACGTGGCTGTTATTTATCAACCGTTCGACCGGTTGTGTTTCGGTTTGTTTACGAGCCATTCAACGTTGTTACGTGGTTTGTTCGTTTAACCGTAAGACCGATGGTCTTCCTGAATATTGTCTTTGGCCGATTGATCGATGGGACATATAGTACACTTAACTTTAGTTTTGGCCATTTATATAAAGTTTTACTAACGTTGAAATTTACCTTTTCTTATGCATTCATCATCACATAGAAGAATCATATGGAGAACTAAATTATTTTTATCTCAACTATTATCTTGTGAGGTTTTAGTTCATTTTTTTTATTTAATTCTCTTATTTCACTTTTATACTATTTTTATAACTATTTTTATAACTTTTTCTTCAATATAAACTTCTTATACAATCAATATTTTATTTAGTTTTAACAGAATCATATGTTTGTAAGATGATTTTATTTTGTTTTTATAATTTAGAATATTTTTTTTTCGGTCGTATCAACATATTTTAATATAGAAATCTTATATGAACTAGATTTTAAACTTATTTATAATCTTTGCAATAGAATTGTCTTAAAATGTTAACATACGAATTTAATATTTTTTTATGGTATTCGTATTTATACGTATGGGCGACGTTACATTACTGGTAATGAGATTAGCAAATACAACCACACTATCTCCATAAACACAGTCCAACGGTTGGTTGAGCATATCGATCGGACATATGTTTGTTATGATAAAGAGCACTCGCAAAGATTAGCATAAATTAGTTTTGTAATCAAGATTAATGTATTATTAAACTATAATTAGATTGTTGATAAGTAAAAATTCATTACAATTTGTATAAATAAAGGGTATTTGTATAAATAAAGGGTATTGATTGTTGTATTTAATATTTAAGCATTTGAATTCTTGTTGACTTAAGTATCAAAGTAACTCTTGTAGGTATCATCCGAATGACAATCCAGCAAATCAGAGTTTCTTTTACAGGTATCATCTGAATGCCAGTAGAGCAAACTCAGAGTTCACTAAACCGAACAGACCATAGAATTGAATCAAAAAAGAGAGAGAGAAGGATGCTCAGTATTAGGGATGTAAAAAAAATTCTTGCGAGTATCCGCGGATAAAACCCATAACAGATAGGAAATGGATATTGAAAATAGATACTCACGGATAACGGATAGAAGTATTTTTTATACTCACATGTTAACGGGTTGAGTATGAGTATCATAGTATCCGTACCCGTGGATACTCGTACCCGCTATACTCTAATTTAAATTGAAAAAAATAATTAAAACGTTAACACATCAATTTTGAATGGGTTATCTTTTATAAAAAAATTCATTTATTTGTAAATTGTCATTCAACATTATTTAAATGAGTTATTTTTACTTTTGAAATTTAAACCCGTTATACATTGTATTTTTAGTTGAATTTATGGTTAATTTTTTTATTAAATATTAAATATTTCTTTTGTAAATACTTGTGGGTACCTGTAAATATACGTGCGTAGATATTAAAAAAAATATGTGAAACGGATATCTGTACAGATATGAATATGGATACGAAGCGAAATTTTTTTCAATGGAAGCTATTACTCGTATCCTACCGTCCCGTTAACATTCCTGTGGAGAATCAAACCACTTTAGAGTTATTAGTACTCAACGGATCCAACGTAAATAGTATTTTTCTTTCCAATACTTTCATATTATGTATCATGCACGCATATTAAATTTAATGTTGTTAATTTTCCAATACTTTCATATTTTATATCATTCACGCATATTAAATTTAATGTTGTTAATGTAATAGGATGATAATTTTTAGATTAGTCTCAAATTGTTTACCTAATAATTTATATTGTAACGGACATTCTTTTATTCTTAGAATTCCGAAACCTCCACTTGTCCCTCCAACACTTTCATTTCTATACAAACAAATAATAATTAAGTAAATGAATTCTCTGTTAAGTTTCTTCATATTTACCTAGAAACTCCTGCTTTTTATTTTTTTTTTCTATAAAATTTGTGTGATATTTTTTAGAACAATTAAAAGAGTGCACAGATGCCCAAAAATTGTTATAACATTTTTCAAACAATTTAGAAAAGTCAGTGTAAAAATAAAATAAAAGAATTTCGAATGAAATTTAGCAAATTTCGTGTAAATTATCTTAAAAAATACATGATTAAACCCAAGTGCCCGCTTAACTTTACTCGCTGACAAAAAAATCCATATAAAAATAGTATGCTTCTAAAATAATTTAAGAAATTTTTTTGCAGTATGTTAAAATTAGTTTACATATAAATTAATTTGTAGTATGAAATAATTTCTTTAAAATATTTTTTTTTAGTTTTTGAGTGGATTAATTTTAATTTATAAAAATATTTTATTTTGATATGCATTAAAAAAACAATTAAATATAAGAAGAAATTTTAATTCAATTCCTTAGTTTATCCAACATTCTCCTCCTCAAACTACTATATACATTGTTTTATCCAACATTAAATATATGTATTTTTCTTGTAGTAATTAATCTATTTTTTAATTAGATGCTTCTCTTATCACTTTATCATAAAAGGCACACTACATAGTATTTACTTTTAGTCGGATTTATTAGCCGGAGTTATAATAATCTCTGGTAAAATGGAAAAATAGTGAAGATTTTTGAAATTCTTAATACGAAGGGTGTTTTTAATAAACTCCAATCAAATTTGGGAACTTTTAAGTTTTTACCTTATTCTATTTTTTCCATTTTCCCTCTTTTTTTTCATAATTTCTAAAATTTGTATTTTGGACATTTACCTTTACTCTTTTTCTTTGTGTGTTGTATCTCCACCTTACAAGGAAAAATAAGCTTTATCTCTTTCTCTGTGTGTTGTGCCTCCCACCCAACGAGAAAAAAAAAGTTTTATTCTTCGATTTCATCTTCATGCTTTTAGTTTCATCTCAATCTAATTTTTAACCTCTCATTGTGATTGTGTGTGGCATAATATGTTTCCATCGTCCTCTTTTCTAATGCTATTAGTTATCATTATTTTTATATATTAAGTATCTTATTAAAAAAGTGCTCCTAAAGAAAAAACAAATAATCAACCTCAAACATTACAATAGAAGAATGTTATTTAACTTTTCATTATGTCTAGGAGTGAGAACAAATGACATTGTAATGATTTTCTAATTTTAACTTTTACATTTGTTGTTTACATTATTTAATATTGAAGTTCTAGAATTGATTCTTTGCTAATTTTATGAATGTTAGATGCAAATTATAAATACCAAATGTTTAAAATCTTTACCTTTTATAATTTTCACTCTTTTCAGGATTTATGTACATTTAAAAAAAATGCAACAAAGTCATAACAAGGGTTTAAAATCCCAAGAAAATACACTGAAATTTGAATGTTGAATAACATGGGTTTTCTATTGTTGGAAGTATATTTGGGGTTTCATAAACCGCTAGCAGTAATAGGAGTTTTACAAGCCCCAAGTAAATTTCGTTGTTCCAAGAATTATCGAAAATCCTAATTAATATGTTAGCAATGCTAGCTCTTCCAAGCAAAACACAAACCATGAGTAATGTACTTAGTAGAGGTTAAAACCTTCGGAAACATCAAATATAATCCCTATTAAAATTATTATTTTTTGTAGTTACTGGTGTGAAAAGGGTTTTCCATGATAGTAATTAACATCTGTTAAAAAACTACCATCGTCAAATGAAACGTGGTAACAATGTAATAGAAATGAAGTTTTCAACAACGGTTAGCTCTTACTTGCCATTAAAAGTGGTATGGTGAGGAAACAATGACGGTTCCCAATTAGGACTATCGTTAAATGTGGAGCGATGAGGAAACAATGACAGATCCCTGTTAGAATTGTTGTTAAATGTCTTGCACCTCTTCGTATTCTCATTTTCTCTTTTTGTCACACTGCACACGTTCTTCATTCCCTTCCCGCTCTCCCTCTACACCATCGTTGGTTCAATCATTGCATTGCCTAGGGTTGTTCATCCACCAATTATGCCATTGTCGGTCATCCTTGTTGGTGGCTCGTTGTTCATTGTTTAGTCACTCTTCCAATTTTAAACTTTATATAAAATCTAATGCAAGTTGTGTTGATAATAGTTGTATTAAATTTTGAATTGTCTAGTTGGACAGTTTGAGAAGAGTAATTATGTTTTATTAGTTGATTAATACATAAATTATAATCTATATTTTGTATATTTTACTTAATTTTGGTTTATTGCACTTTGTGTTGATCTCCGAGTGCATATTTGACTGTAAAGATTTTGTATCACTACTTTCATTGTGTCACTTGAAGACCAATGCAAAATGTTGTCAAAATTTTATAAAATATAAAGGGTGATAATTACAATTTATGTATTGTTCAACTACAATAAAAATGAATCTTCTCGAATGGAAGAGGGTCATACCTTTCATAAAAAAGTGAACTTTGTATGCATTGATAGAAAACTAATTTCAATCACGTACCTACAAAATGTAGATATGAATCAGAGTTTGATTAATTCATCACATATAAGTGATGATTCCGAGAGAGGGGTAGAAGAATTTATAGAATGTTTATATCATTATCAAACTTTGTTTAGAATATTAGTTGGTTATAATTAGAACTTTTACATTTTTTATATCATTTGAACTATTTGAAGTAGTAAATTAAATATGTTCGTGAAAGCTTTTTGCAAGATTGGGATATATGTATATTTTAGATGAAATTTAAAAAAAGAGAGTTTGATGCATTATAGATTGGGGTTTCTATACTGTAGATTGAAATTTACAAAAATCATCAACATTACAATAGGCCATTTCCTCTTGATGGAAGAAGAAAGGTTGATGCATTCCACATTCAACTTTCCAAAACATATATTTTTAGATAGGTTAAATTATGTCTTTGATCCCCATTTTTGTTGAAAAATACCAATTTGGTTCCTTTTTTTATTTGTTTCAATTTGGTTCCCATTTTTGAAGATTTTATACCATCAGATCATTTCCGTTAGTACAAAACTAACAACGTTAAAGATGTGTCACATGTCAGTTCGTGCTTTTTTTTTTAAATAATGTCATGTGTCAAGTTGACGTCGTGCCACATGACAGTGTCACTGTTGTAACACCCCATTTAATTTAATAAGCGAAATTAAAGGAAGCGTCACATAAAGATAACATACTAGCGCAGTCCTGGAGTTTGAAACTCAACTCCTTACAACCCAAGTCACACCACGATGCCCAAAAGAAAACTGGATAAAGAGTTTAACAAAAGTATATAAATCCAAGGACGAACAAATACATGGGCCATAGCCCTAAAGAAAACCCATAAAGAAATTAAAGGCCAGACTATGCGGACTATGCAGCGGAACCACCACCTCCCTGTTGCCCACAGGTGTTCCTCGCATCTGTTCACACCAACAAGTTGATGATCATCGCAAAAGAGAGTACCACACAACAGAACAAACAACAATAAAAGTAGGGTAAGCTAGAGCACAAAATAATATCATCAAGTAATCTCATACACTTTCACGGTCAACCATACATAAAACACTCAACATGTTATGACTCTCAAACCAATACACTAAGGACTCGACTCGACTCATCCGGATACATACAATCTGGTCGGATTCAACGGATGTTTGCACTTGTGGTGGATACCTTTGCTCACCCCCGAGCTATGTATTATAAGTGTTACAATTCACCACAAGGTTAGTCCTTAATGAATTACAGACCTCCTGCTACTTTCACCACATGAGTCAGTCCGCTCTAAATGAGACTAACTGACCCCTTAGAGTGTCAGGATGCAACCTTACCTTGAATCCTTACCAGACCATACAGATGGGGCACCACCATAGACACCCACTAACAGGGGCCATGGAATTACGTCACGACCACTGAAGCACGACCCTAAAGCCTCACCTAGAGACTCCAAGGGATTACGTATTGACCGCTTACCAACATATATAAACAGCCAAGAAATAAAGACATACATCATGCATAGAAACTTCATACCAACATCCATAATCAACCCTCATTTATTACATGTCGAACTAGTACCAACTCGTGTTACCAATCATGAGAAAAGCATCTCCCCTCATATCAATATCATGCCACTGAATTACCAATCATCAATGTTCACCGTTGTTCATCCCAGATTTGTGACCACATATGTATCCAACCCCTCATGTATAATTCACATAAGGTCATGCCAAACTCATCATTCATTACATGCAAGCCCCCCTAATCATGTATACTCATCCCCATCACGCCATCATAAAGTAATACCATAATTATACGTCAAACATCCACGTGCGGAAAGAAAAGCCAAACTAAATCGCACACTCTCGCCTAGCCTCTCGCTCAGGCAGAGGAGTCTCGCTCAAGTGAGAGGGTCTCTCGCTCAGGTGAGCTCTCCTCGCCTAGGTGAAGGCTTGAAATACTAGAACAGTGGCTTCTGCGCTGTCTCACTTAGGCGAGACCCTCCTCGCCTGAGCGAGATGCTCGCTCGCTCAAAATGAGTTGGTCGGCTGAGCGACCTCTCGCGCGAGAAGGCCTGGGCGAGCCTCTGCTCATCTCGCCTAGGCGAGGCCAGCTCGCTTGGGCGAGATTATCAGTCCCCACCCACTGTTCACTCGCATAACAGACAAAACTAGGCCAAGCAAATGCAACAGTACACTTCACAAACTCAGAGCAATATACAGAACATTAAATCACATGAATCATACACAAACAATCATGTTACCAACAATTTCGCAGAAACCCTAACTTCTTGTACCTGGAAAAGGGTTAGCAGAGACCTCGACGGCCCGACAACGAGCACTGCAGCTCTAGGAATGAACTAGAGAGCTGAAAACGGAACCAAGGGATGGATTATTACGAAACCCTAACTGGAAATACGAAGGAAGATCAATGGAAAACCATACGAGCTAGAAAGAGATACTTACGTGGAGTAGGAGCTGGGTTTGAGTTAGCTCGAAGGAGACTTAGGGCAAACCCTAGCAAAGCGTTCTGTTAGAGAAAAGGAAAGGTGACGGTTGATTCTTCTACAAGAGTGAAAGTGTGAGTTAGGGCAAACTAGGAGTGGTTTTATCTTTTGGGCCAGCCTCTAGGCCCAACATTTGTAAGGCAGCCCTTAAAATATTAAGGCAGAAGAACTGGGCCTTACAGCTGTCACATTCCTGTATTTTTATTTTGTCTCAATTTAATCCCAATTTTTTTAAATATTGAGCAATTTTGTCCTTATCCGGATTGAAAAAAAATTACAAATTTAATTTTTATATATGTTATACAAATATTTTTATTAAAATTTCAAATTGATATTTTTATTATACATTTTTAACAATAATAAATTTATTTAAATTTATACTTCACATTCAACTTCTTTAGAAATTGTTTTCAAAATTTAAATTTATTTGTTTTAAATTATTCTTAAATTGTTTAAAATTATTTTAATATTTTATATTTGAATTTATATCTTGTTATTTTTAAACCAATTCAAAAATTATTGAATTTTATACATTTTAAAAATGTACAATTAATTTAAATATAAATTTAAATAAAAAAATATTAAAATATAATGTAATAAAATATTAATACAAATAAAGTTCAATGTAGAATATAAATTTTAATTTATAAATTTATTTTATTTTATGAAATGCAATTGTTAAACAAGTTTAACATATTTGTTAATTGAAGATTAATTTTGAATTTTTTTTCTATTAACATTATTAACAATTTTAAAACAATTATAAATAAAATTTGATGTAAAATATAAAATATTTAATAAAAATATCAAATTTAATTAAAAATGTTAATTATTTATATAAAAAATAAATTTGATTTCAATTGAAACATAAAATTATTCAATTTAAAAAAAAAAGAAAAAGACTATTAAGACAAAATAAAAATAAAAAGATCAAAGTTCGAGACGATAATACCCTAGCCGAAGTTTTATATATATATATATATATATATATATATATATATATATTTTTTTTTTTTTTTTTTTTT
>Ga0214543_1006047_pt1 | contig 21823 bp, 11 predicted proteins | sample CNSS2metaG_FD_160094 | JGI IMG/M metagenome (GOLD analysis project Ga0214543, IMG submission 160094) | Root nodule microbial communities from cowpea collected in UCLA plant growth center, Los Angeles, California, USA - CNSS2 | ecosystem: Host-associated > Plants > Roots > Nodule | place: USA... | reverse complement strand
TAGCAAATAAAATAAATAAAAAAAATAAAAAAATAGAAAGATATATATATATATATATATATATATATATATATATATATATATTTACTTAATTAATTGTGAATATTTTAATAATTTAAACAAGGACGAAGATATGACGGGGGGACGTGTATTATAGCGAGGATATGTACATCCCCATACTCATTCCCATATCCAATTGAAAGAGTCGGGAATTCTCCATACCCATATCCATACCCATACCCAGTCAATGCAGATATTTCTCATCAAAATGGGGACGAGTTTGGACAATACTCACAGAGACAAGTTTATTTTTCATTTCTAAAGTCTAAGTCTTTCTTAATTATAAACTTGTTCTCTTTTCTTTAAAAAAATAAAAGTTGTATGTAGGTTTTGGTATCACTTTTTATCATATTTAACTAATTCATTCAATTGATAAAAAATATAAACATTACAACAAATCTCATATTTTTTAAATGACTAAACAACTAAATTTACGACAATAAAAATTAAAAATTATTCAATATTTTGCCATAAAATTTTAAGATAATTATATAATATAAGAGAATAAAAAGAAAACAAAATAAATCATATTTTTTATCTTGGAAATTAAATGAATTATGTTAGAATATTTTTGCAATAAAAATTCAGTAGATCAACCGGGAAAATTATTAACTATTATTTGTTTTGGTTATCAATAATAGTTCTATTTAGGGGCTCATACACCATAAGTTTTTAGTTTCCCAAAAATTTCAAGTTGGAAATATATTTTTATTATGTTCATTTTTATTTTAAAAATCATAAGTATATATATGTTTCCCACAAAGTTGTTTTTTATGAAGTTTGTGAAAATCATTTTTTTTTTAATTTTAAAAAAGTTGTTATAATAAAAATATCATTGCAATTTAATTCAATAAATAATTAAAGTTCTTGTTAAAAGATAGATGGTGTATTCCTACAAATATTTATAATGAAACTTAGATATTTTAGCGGAATTTATTATATTTACACAGGTGAAAAAAAATGGACTTAGTTGAAAATAAGAAGGAAAAGCCTCATAATGGAAAAACTATTTTTTTAATTAGATAGATTTTGGATTAAAATTTATAATTTAGAATTAAGAATTAACATATATAAAAATGAAGATAAAAAATATAAGGCTTTACAAGTTAAAGTTCAGATTTAATCCATCAGATTGAATTTACTTTAAAATAGAATTTGAATTGCTTTATCTAAATTAAAAAATTAAAAATTAAAATATTTTAATTAAAATTGCTGTATCTTATTGTTTTGTTATGATGTGACAAATTAGTCTCTTTAATTAAATTCAATCATAATTTATTTTACAAAATAAACAATTTTTTAATTTTAAGTGTTGAAATTAATTTCAAAGATTAGTTTTATTACTCACATGATTAGGTTTTACTAGTTTTCATTGAAAAATTAAAAAGAAAAAGAAAAAAACTATTTCCAAGATGCAATAACTCGCGTAAGTATTTGATATTGTTTTCCATAGTAGAACTTAATTGTAATACATTTAAAAAACAGAAACGAATTTGTTTAATTAAATTGATGGTTTTCTTGTTTAATTTAATAGAAGAATGTAAAACCAAAAGGTAGTGAGAAAAGTGTAGTTTTCTTGGTTATTTACTCTTATATGTAAGCTTGATGGTGAATAAATCATAGGACACATTCCTTTCAAATCTATCAAAAACTGTCTGTTGTAGTTACACTCAATACATGCATGGTCCTTCAGTTAAACGCAATATATGATTACATGTATTTGTGGGCCTCCATTCAATGATGTTGTACCAGAAATCAAGTAAAAAATCATACTTAACACTCTTTCATATGGTTAATTGCTCCAAAATTCAACCAAGTCAAATAATTCAGAAGAACAATGCTGATGCACTGTTTCTGAACTTTGCAACCAAAACAAATTGAGCTCGTGGTTTTCTTATGAGACTGTACTATGATGAAGGGTACTGTTAGGAATTCAAGTGTGAGTCTAAATCCCACATTGACCAGAATTGAGAAAGTAGAGCACCATATAAGGATTAAGGCCCATAAATCCATCGCCTTAAGGTTTTGGGTTGAGAGTGGTGTCGATGTCTTATGTGGTTAGGCTCAGATCTCATTGGTGTTGTTTTCACCAGTGAAACTCCCTCTGTAAAACCTAACAAGTGGTATCAGAGCCGATGGTTAATACCGGCTCAGACGAGTGCAGTACCAGTATGGTCCTAGTATCGAAAGTCTTCCTGACAGGTACGATATAGAGACAAGGACAAATGTACTAAAGTGTTTTTCTAATTAAAATTATAACTCATTTCAGTAACTCGCAAAAAATATTGATAGTAAGTCAACTCCAATTAACAAAATAAAAATTGAATTATAAAGCTATAACAAAATTATTTCAAATCCTACACATTATATTCTGTTATTATATATAGATAATTGACAGAAAAAATCGTGACATGGGTCGAGCATGCAATCCAATCCAAGGTAGCTGAATTTCTAAAATATTTGAAACCAGAAATGATTGAGAATGGAAACCCATGAGAATCACACTTTAGAGTAATGATTGAGAATAATTTGAATCCAACAAAACCAGAAACTTATGCATGCATCAACTTGCTTATTAAAACAACACAAGGAGGAGATTTTTGACTTAGCAAGTTAGCTAAACAAAAAGGAATATACCATAGAGAAAACATCCTTAGTTAATCAAATTTCTAAAACTCTTTAGCATATGTAAGTACATAACTACATAGAGTATTGGAGTGAAAGATGAACATATCCATCAAAACAACTTAAACTAGCAACTCAAAATCATTTAGAAAACAGAAAAACATCTTTCTTAACGGGATTTAAGGTTGTTTTGTGTGTCTATATCTATTTGCATGTTGTTCTCGATAGTCAAGGAAAAACAGTTCCCATAAAACCGTTGATTAATTTCATAAAAATAAAAGACATGTGAACTTCTCAAAGAAAGAAAAGAAGGAAAGAGAACCCTATAGGACACAAGAGAGATGATGACTGGGGTCATTAACATTAAAGTCTAAAACTTATAACAATACACAAAGTAACATAGTTTGGAACAATCAAACATGTGTTATTCTCATGAAGAACAACATTTATTATCATACATATATAAGGAAATCCAGATCTATACCACCAACTGTATTCAGAAACTTGAATTGAAGCAACAGCATAGCTCAGTCTCCACCTCGAATTTACAAGAAGGCACAAAGTGACACTGCTCACTGCTCAACAACACAGAAAAAAAGAAAAAGAGAGCTTTGTTTTTCATCATCATGTTTAAACACCAAGCTCGAAAACCACGTAGCACGCTATGTATATATAAATCCATACATGTTTTAGAATGACGTAATCAATTGAAAGCAGGAGTAAGAAAAAGGAAAACATAAAGAGAGTAAGAAACTAAAGCCATATATATATGGTGAAAGGTGATGATATAGACCAGTATATGTAGGTTAATTTGCTTGATCTAGCAAACAATCGGACCGCGACGCTTCAATTCCCGGAGAAGAGAAGAAAGTAGCATGCATGAGAAGGTTGGAAGAAGAAGAGGACCCTTGGATCAGAAGAGTAGAGGGTTGCAGTGGAAAGGAAATGGAAGCGGGTAGGGTTTCTTCTTCTTGAGTGAAGCCATCTTCTTCGCCTTCTAACCCTTCTCTCTCTCCTTCTTTCTCTTTCTTGTTGTGGCGATGTTAGAGGCGGAGGATGATGGCTTTGGTGCGGTTGGTGGGAGGTAAAAGATGCGGTGGTGATGATGAAAGCCAGCCTCTAATGATGAAGGCAAGCAGAGGGGAGAGAACATGATGATTGCTATGCCTTGTGTGTGTTTTTGCGTCGAAGGAAGAGAAAAAAAGAATAATCCTAAAGCATTGGCGTCTCATATTACTCTCCTAACAGTAGACTTTCGACACGAGAACTTGTTTGATCGATGGCTAAAATATAGTGTTCAAAATTTAACTATGAGTATGAAAAGTCTCATATTACTCTCATAATAGTAGACTTTCGATACAGGAATTCGTTTGACCGATCACTAAAATATAGTGTTCGAAATCTAAGTATGAGTTTGAAAATGAAAAAGTTAAGTATCACATAAAGATGAAAACTCATAAATCTATCATTTAAAATTTTAGATTAAAGAGTAATGTCAATTTCTTATGTATGAGTTAAACTTATATTTTATTAGTATTGTATCTCTCTGATGATTCTCTAAATGAGACTTAAACTCGTACATAGAATTTCTAAGAAAAATCAACTTGCAAATTACATCGTATTTATATACTGTATTTGTATTTATTTTGTTGTTATAGAGTATTGATTGGAGCTGATGCAATACGTAGGTTATACTGTATTTGTAGGATGATGTTATAGTTGATAAGGAGGAAGGGTAAGGTTTGACTATAAGAGAGAAAAAAGGGGGTAATGGAGGTCAGCTATGAATGATGGTTTTGTGAGTGAAAAGTTGGCACATGGTACATGAATAGTAAAATAAAATGACTGTGATGTTGTATCTAGAATCTCATGGAAAAAGGGCGAGAAAAGAGATGATAGATTTCTCCACTTCACATGAAATGATGAAACCCAAACCTCTTAACAACCCTGTTAACATGAGATAATAACCAAGCTAACCCTAATTTATTGTAATATATTCTTATTTTATTTCTTCAACTACTCCATTTAATCAGTGCTCGTGTATTTTCCTTCTTCATTTAATCATTATGTTCTTAAAGTGGCCAACACTATTTTTCGATAAGATGGCAAAAGAATTTGTTTTTGTACGCAGAATTTGTGAACAAAAATTTGCTTTAGTTTTAAGGAAAAAGTTTTTACACAAAATTTTACAAACAAGAAAAAATAAGATGAGGAGCGAGAAAATACATAAAATGAAAATAGTAATGTAAAAGAAAATGCATGTCTAGCTAAGTCAGTGAAACAAGTTTGGGATAAAACTTGAAACATTATACTTCAAAATAAATTATGAATTTCTAACATTTCAGTTATACGTAAGTCAGTGAATTTTTTTTTTCATGAAGTTCAGACATAAACCAATAGTGGAGACTGATCATAAAATAAATTCTATGGTTGATAATTTTCGTTTAATTAATTGTAACAATTAGATTTGATAGTTATTTAGAATTTGAATAAAATTCTAAATTGTAAGAAACCTCACGTCAATGTTGTATACATATATCTATATATATTATATTAGTTATAAAAACATAGGCACCGCAATCTTTCAAAAATCTAAAACATTAGTCTTACAATTATTATCGTTTTAATATCTTATAGATTTAAACTATATCATATATGTTTATTTCCAAAGTAATAACACGAAATGATTAATTTAGTGACAAAAAAGTATAATGATTTTTAGTCATGAATTAATTTTTGGGTTAAGTAACGAAAGTTAAAATTAGTTTTTCTTTAAAATTTTGGATCAATCTAGTTTTTCATATTTAGAAATATGTGAATTTAATTTTTTTAACCAAATTTTGTCAAGTTTATTTAACGTTTCAAACATGTTTATTACTAACATTAAAGAAAAAAATATGTAGAATGATGTAAACAATTTAAATATTATAATAAATCGTGTTTGAAACGTGAAATAAACATAACAAAATTTTGTTAAAATAATTAAATTCACACATTTATAAAGTTGATGGACTAAATTGATAAGTTTTAAAGGAAAACTAATTCTAATTTTCACCAATTTTCACCAGAAGTGAAAGAATCAAAAACATATTTAACACTTAATTTTGTAATCATAATGATTAAATTAAAATTATAAAAGAATAATGTACATGATTTTTGAAGATAGCTTTTGTCTATGGTAAGTGTCCCTTGACATTCAATTGTATAATATTATCTTCTTTACAACATGTCAACATCAATCTTTATTTTATATGTTTTTTATTTCTTTTTATTAATTTCTGTCTTTGTTGTATACAATTTTTTTTTTATGAACAGAATATTGTATGCCTTTCAAAATTTACTTGAAAATAAAAACTTCTATTAATTATAAAATGATATATTATCAAACACACCTAAACAACAGGCTGATGAAAACTATAATTAAATACAATATTAAAACACATTATTAAAAAAGTTAGAAAATTATTACTTGGAAGTGCACTGTTGTATGTGATTAAAGTTGAGTATGGTGATACAGACAAATGAATGATGTGAAGTGAAGATAATCTCATTGTAATGATTAAGAAAATGACTCATTTAAAATATGATTACGCTGATGAAATATATAAAGCCCTTGCCATTTTGATTAATGAATTGAATTTAAACTATAGTTAATTAATTAATTAATGCCAATTACTGTTTATGTCATTCTTTTTTTCAATTTTAAATGTACATTTTTTTTTGGAATATAAGATTTTAATGTTTTTTATTCTGATAAATTGGTTTTTAAGCTTTCAAAACATGCAAATTGAGTGCTTTACAACTAAAAAAGAAAGCATTATAATTTCTAAAAGGTGTAAATAATTTTTAAAGTTTGGCCAACGAATTCGTTAATATAAAATTAAGAATTTAATCGTATTCCATCGAAAGTACAAAACTAATAAAAGAAATATTTTTTTTTATTAATCCACCAAAAAAAAAAAAAAAACAGTTGTAGATTGAACTCTTTTATAACAAATAGAAGAAAGGAGTTAAAGTACCTTAAACAAGAAAATTCCACTAGCATTTCTAGACCATAATAATGAAAGGTATACTACTTTGTAAGGATAAATCCTTTTCAAAATCGTATTGGATTTCACCTCTTTTTATGAAAAGGCATTTAAGGTACTACTATATCAAGTGTGCATTATTTTGTGGGAGAACACTGTCAAGACATGATACATTACATCGGTCATACTATAATTACTATATATAGTGTTTGATTTACAATTGGACAGTCATGATGGATGAATACAAGTTAGGATATTTTTTTTTTGACTTATAAATACACCAACCATATTTTGTATTGTAGGTACACTATATTATGAACCCTTTTATATTTGTATACGGGTTGGAATACTCTTAATGTTCTAAAATATATACATATATATACTTGCTGATAAAAAAAAAAATCAAGTGTGCATTTTTATTTCTTTTTAAATTCTATTACCATTCAGCTAATTTCTTTTTATAGTTTTATTTCAAAATAAAACATAAAAAATGAAACTTCAATTCTTCCTCTTCTTAAAAAAAAAACACAATTTGATCAATTAATGTTTCTCTCCTAGGACCTCTGACATTTGATAATCAAAAAGGGTACACAAAAAGGGGAGCACAAGGATAAGTCTTGGTTCCTCTTTTCAGCTGAGTGGAGGTTTTGTTTTGCTCAATTGTCCTTTTGATTCTTTTGGTGCTAATGCAATGCAATGGTTTTGTTGAGCAATCCAAGAAACTCACTGCAAAAAGATGTTTCAGTAAAAGTTTTTTTCCACTTCCGAGTTTGAAAGGGATCGCATTGGAGAATCTGGAAATAGTAATTATTCAAACTTCAAAGAAATTGAAATTAATGCTATAGTCTAGAAGATTTGATAACAACAATGATTCAATTCCATTGATTATTAGGCTCGTTTTTAATCCCTTTTCTAAATGAAAGTTAGTATTTTATTAGAGAGCATGTTTAATGAAAGTCAATTTTGTCCTAACCGAAATAAAATAATTTAGAACACCAATTTTTTTTATAAATATTTAGTATAATTGCACACTTCTCTCTCTATATATATTTATATATATTTTGGGAGATAGCAAAATTAACCTATAAACAAATGAAGCAAAACTTAAATAAAATCTTTTTCATATAAATAATATGTAAAATAATAAAATTTGTAAAACAGAGAGAAAAATCCGCAAACACTACAATTTTCTAATGTGAGAAAATCTCAATATGGAACAAAAACTTAGAGGACCTAATCCGGTCAAATCTTTCATTAATAATAATTAATTGATACATTACAAGTTCTTTTCACTAACGAAGTGGATAACACTACAAGTAAACCCCAATGGATACTTAGCTAAACAAGATAGGAAATCCTAATTTATGAGATGAGAAATAAAACATTTTCTCCAAGGTAACTTCTCTACATAGTCTTGTACGGTTGCTTTTTTTGTTTCTTTTCTCATTCTATTTGAATGCTTCTTTCCTTTTTTCAGCAGAGACACTTACAACTTTTCTCTCAATCTTCCACTTTACTTTTTTTTTTTTAAAGACCTAGTGCAAGCCTTGAATATTTTTGGTATGAGATAAAAAATACCTTTCTTTACTTTTTAAATTAAATCAGAGTGAAATTAGTAAATTGGTGACCTACCTAATAATATGAAAGAAAAACTTACAGATCTATTATATTAAGATTTTTGTAGTATTTGATATTTATTTCTTATATATAAGTTTAACTCATTAAATTGAGAAAAATATATTAAAAAGAAACTCATAAATTATTATATTAAGATTTTCGGTCTATTATATTTTTATAATAGAACTCATATCATATTATTATTTAACTTTTATATTAGATTTTTTAAAATTTTGTTTTTTTACGATATAAATATTAAAGGATGTGAGTTTAAATTTCACATTTAATAAAAATAAAAAAAATTGAATATCTTATAAAATAAAGGTTCATGAACTTATGATTTTAAAGTTTTAGGATGAGTTTTTCTTTTATGCGAATTGAACTCGCATTTCCCGTGAATCCTTTAAAAGATCCGTATGAAGACTAAGGATTTCTTAAATGTGAAAAATCTTAAATGTGAAGATCTGATGTAAGGTCTTCCTAGATTTGTAAAGTTGAAAAATGATTTTATGCATATGAGACCTTAAGTTGTTTTTGACACTAAGAGCTGGCAATTACTTTAAATATATAAGGGATCGTTTTTCTGAATCTGAGGTATGATTTGTAGATTGGTAAGAATGTAGGGGAAAAGGGTAATGTAAACCTAATTTCACATGGTCATTATTATTGTGGTAACGTTTTTGGGAGCAAACAACAAAAGTCATCATCTGTGTAAGAGGAAGCACGAGATGCCAACCGTGATGGTCCACTAATTATCATTTTATTCTACGCAGAAACAGTCAAAAGAGTGTGATTATCAAATAATATTAATTATTAGGGTTTAATACAGATAATAAAAGTGTTATTTATGACAGATTTCTGAGATTTTAGTAAAAGAAAAAGGAAATTGTAGCAATGATGTGAGGCATTTGCGTTATGGGTCCCTGTGATTGATACGGAGGAGGAGAATGTTGGTTAAGATTAGTAAGAACAAAACGTAACGGAAGTATGATAAGTCAATGTGGTTTAGTTGACTTTTGCACCACATGCTTCCTTCTTATGTCCATTTCGTGAGACAAAATAGTCTTACTTTTGCATCAGGATATCCACTCTTATCTACTTATTTTATCTTCTAAATTCACTCAAAAAAATACATATATTTATTTACTCAAATTTATACAAGTTCATCTTCACACTCTCTTCCAAATTCATCTTTTAATAAGAAACTAATCCTTAACATATTTAAGGTATATATAGTTTGCAAACCTAAAAGTTTTAGTGATTGAATAAGTTTGATCCATGAAATAATTTTTACTTTTCTAGGTTTATCTAGTCCTAAAAATTTCGTGAATAAGTGGATTGATCCGACCAATAAATCGAAATTATGCAGAGTATATTTTAAAAATTTAAAGTCAATCAAACTAAAATAATATATCATGTCAATAACGTTTTTATCTAAAATGATTTTTATTATATATTTTTCTATTTTTAAGTAGATTTTTTACGAATAGATATAAAATGTGAATTTTTTATGTCAGTGTTCTGAAATCGATATAAAAACTATTTTTTAATCGACATAAAAAGATAGTGCATCACAAGTTTGTGTAGAAAACAATCTTATGATTGCAATCATATATACCCATCCTATACTATTCTTTTAGATTATATGAGAATGCAAAAAACCTATATATCTTCATTGTCAGAGCCTATGAAATTTGAATAATCTCAATTCTAACTAAGCCAGAGCAGTGGCCGTAACTTGAAGAAAATATGTAGAGTGCCAAATTAGATGTTTTATATATATTTTTTTAATTAAAAAAATTATTTTCTTTATTTAAATCATGCAATTCAAACTTTTCAATTTTTAATTTTTTTAATTTGTTGAATTCACATAAATGAGTATTCTAATTTTTATTTCAATTCAAGAGTATTCAACTAATTCATTGTATGTAGTTGAAAATACAAAATATCAACATTTTATAATGTTGGATTATACTAATTTGAGAAAATATAATTAGGGTTTATGCCAATTTCATACAAAAAATTCCTAAAATCATAGTTAGGGTTCATACTAATTTGGGGAAACTTAATTTGGGAGAAATATTGTAATGGAAGAATCATAAATCTAACATGCATATATCATATTAGGATACTTATTCATGAGATGGTGTGTGTATGCATATTTGTTATTTTTATTCTTCAATTTCTTTTTCCTAATCTGTCTTTCTTTTATTTCATACTTTTTTATAACTTGTTGTGGATAAACCTTATAACCAAATATAAAACCTTAATCTCTTTAATCCAGTTACTAATCCATCAAATTAATTTTTATTTTACTTTTTAAACAATAAAAATATATAATATATATAACTTAATAAAAATAATATAAATTTTATATATATATATATATATATAAAATTAAAAATTTGGGGAGCCATGGCTCCCTTTGTCCTAACCTAGGTCCGCCATTGCCCAGGAACTAGGTTTAATTAGTTGATTTTCATGATACTAAAAGTGTTTAACAAATATATGTATATATGCATATAATTTAATTATGCTACAAAACATTGAATTAAAACTCAATTAAATAATACAAAAAGCTGAGAAACGAATATATTGAATCATTCAACAACAGAAAAACATAAATAAGAAATTAACACGAGATTAAGGAATAATTGAAAGTACTATTGAGACACCATATTCATTTTTACATCACAAATTGATGATATTCATTAAGCATACAAAAATGAAAAATAAAAAAATTGGTGAAAGTGGTAAAAGAGTCCTCGAAAATGGGCTCAAGAGAATAATATATAAGTTGTAGGAGTTATTGAGTTATGACCTAACACAATCAATCCATTGTTGGACCCATTTAACATTATCACTCAACGTTGCTTCCATTGTTAACAGGAGACAGCCATTGAACTTGAGTAAGTTGCAAGTGGTCATTGGGTCCTCTAGCAGGCTATGAAAACAATTTTTCAAATTTTCTGTAAGTATATTTACACACTATATTTGCGTAAATATTCTAAAATATGTATTTCATTCAATTTCCAAACATAGAAAGTATTATGTATTTTGAAATGTAAGATTTCGTCAAGAGATTTTTTCTAACTTTAATTCTTTTAGAAGTGGGCTTAACTTATAAGGTGGGATTTGCACCTCACCCTCATGCCGAGAAATATACATCTCGTCGGTCTAGAAATAGGTGGTCCGATAGAAGCTTGATAGTGGGTGAAACATAATATTTAAGAAATCTCGTTAGAATAGGTTTTTTTAATTATAACTCTGATGTCATGTTAGAAGTGGGTTTTAAGCCTAATTTAACTCCACAAAACCATGTTGTAAAGCAAGATTTGTACTTCACTTATATACTATGAAATTGCCTTTTATCTCTAGTATGTGAAACTTCCAACAAATTTCTATAAATAGTGTAAAATTATTGAATGTATTAAAATAATACCTACAAAATTTATATCATATTCAATAAATTTAAGTCAATCACAAAATATATGTGATAAAAAGACAGTAAGCCTATACAAATCTAAATTCTATACCATGAGTCAAGAATTTGTATAAAATAAATAAAAGGACAAATTTGTGTTTTACATATATGTAATTGTATATATTAAATAAAGAAAATTATAATTTTGAGGGGAACATGGTCCCTAAAAACAAAAGTAGCTTTATCCCTATTATATATGGAGAAGACATATATAGGTTCATCCAATTGAATTTGGAGGAATGATGCCCTTGTACAGAATTTCCAACATTTTACTCAAAAAATCACTTGATAAGGAAGCAAATGATGGTGGAAAGAAGAGAGAGGGTGTAGATGTATTTCATGCAAAATCTGAAAAGATTAATGTCTTAAATGTGGGAAACAATTAAGTAAAAATCTGCTTGGATCTGGTAATATCCCAATCTTTTATTTTTTATAGGTGTTTTGTAATGACAGAAAATTTTGACAAATTTATTAGAATGCATGAGGGGTACATCTATATTAAACATTCCTTTTAAGTATCTAAGTCTGGATATCATATAAATTCACATTTAAAAAAGAAAACTTTTAAATCAATGATCGTGTGATTTTATTTTTAAAAAAAACACATTTTATTTTTTTTATATATAATATATTATATTTTTTTATATATATATATATATATATATATATATATATTTTTTTTTTTTGACTTTTAAAATTTTATAAATTTATATTTTAATTAAGTCTCCATTAAACTTTCAAAATCGAAATAGTATTTGAATGAATGTTTACTATAACTGAGAATCGAAATAGTATTTAAACGAATGTTTACTATAAGTTTTCTTAAAAAAACCGTTTTCCAATAGGTAATTAAAATAGCTTGTAAATCAGTCACCGGAAATGATAATTAAATTGATCACTGCATCCGTTATTAAATATGAATTGTCTAAAATAGGTTATTAGTTAGTCATTAACTTTTTTATTTTATTTTTAAAAAAATAGTCACTAAACTTAGCCATGAATAATTTATAACACTTTATTTTTTTCTAAATATAATTTTATTATTAATTACAAATATAAAATACTAGAACAAATTTGTTGATTTGTGAGGAAATAATCTCTAATAATACTGAACCGTAATTATATTAGAGGTTGGTAAGTAACAAGTCAACTATTCAATCGCTAATATTTTCAAGTAAAATATTTATAGCAAATTGCTGACTAATCCTTACCTAATCCTATCAAATTGTTTCTATTATACACTACAATAATTTTCTTGTCACATCATACAAATTATGGAATATCCCAACTACAAAATATAAAAAAAAAGATATATTTTTATAAAATTAGAAGGAATTTGTTCTAAAAAAATAAAAACAAAACTTGACAAATTTTTCAAGATTTGAAACATCTTCAATAAACTATATTATTTTATCTTAATATATGTTTAATCTGTATTACCGCTCCTTATTTAAAATTTAAAATTCTCTCTCATTGAGAGATTAACGTATGTATTAAACTTTATTTTTTTTAATTTAATATCTCTGAACATTTTAGTAATATTTATTAACTTAATTTTATTTTATTTTACATTCCGTCACCTCTCGGTTTAGCGATTAAATAAATATAACAATTCACATCGTACATATCAATAGGAATATGAATTTAGATTCTGGTTTTCTTTAATTATTCTTTTATCGTGCATTCATAATATACTGATTATCACTAATTTTGATTTTTTAAATAATATTAAAAAATATTTAAAATATTAACACAATATATTTTTAATACTTGACAATAAAAAAAAAAAACAGAAATATATTTCGTATTTATATAAACATATTACCATTATATTATTAATATTATTAAGATTCTCATCTCATAAAAATAATTATATTACACATATTTTCACATTATAGAATTCACATAATAAAAATTAGTATTGAATGACTTTCATTTAAATTTTAATGTCACATTTATCTTCTAGAATACTTGCATTAAATATTTCTTTCATATATTAACACTTGACTCATCAAAATCACCATTAGTAAAAACTTACCTCATGATCGATCTTATGTTAAAAATGGTTACTTGTATTAGCTATAATAAACGTTGGTATAAAAATCTTAGTTTTACACAACAATCATTAGTAAAGTTAGGATACCTTTTTTCACATTAGGTTTCATATTGATATTACACAATATCATTCCATATATTCTCATCACACACCCACTAAGGATAAGAAACCCACACCGGGCAAAAGTAAAGGGCCAAAATACCATACTAGGTATTTAATGCATGAATTGAATTGAACCAAACTATTAAAAGTTGTTTGAGAGAATTGAATTGAATTATATAATGGATTAACTTGTTTAGATTATTACCGATGGACATCCTATTTTAAAGTATACTTTCTAATATCATAATGTATAGTTCAATTTATTTCAAGCAGACTTATATGAGAATCATTCAATTTTTAAAAATCAAATTAATAAAATAATCTAAAGCAGTTCAGTTTTGTTAAAATATTTTATGGACAACCTTATCGTGTATGATTCTTTTACTATCAATACTTACATATAAATGTATTCTTTGTACAATAAGAGAAGAAAAATCATTTGTCTTTTTTCTATCATTAATCTGTATGATACTTCGAATCTGATACATCACGGTTAGGTCTTTTAAGATAACATTATTAGGAAGATATAATATCAATAAAACATGAGTCCACACATAAAAGAATGAAACCACTGTTGTTAGTATGTATAAGTTATGAGAATGAAGAATGCGTACAAAAACGCATACAAATACGTACAAAAGGTGTGGTGAAAACAACTCAAAGAGAGTTTACTTGCTGACTAATTAGAACCTTGTTCAATATATAGAGTACAATGTCTCATCATATAAAGAAAAAAGTAAAACATAACATTTGATAATAATAAAATAATAAAAAAAATCAAATATATGATATCTCTATCAATATAATTAAAGGCAGAAGATATATAATATCTTTATCACCCTTTCTCAAGGTGGGCATGAAGATTGTAAAGTTCCAATTTGAAAGTAGCAACCCGAAATACAGAAGGATGTAATGACTTAGTAAACATACCAACAAGTTGACTTGTAGAAGGAACATGGAGAAGGTCGATAAGGCTATCAACAAGCTTTTATCGAATAATGTGACAATCAAGTTCTATATGTTTGGTTCTCTTATGAAAAGTGAGATTCTTGGCAATGTGAATTGTTGTAACAGAAGGCAATATAGAGAGTGAGAATAGAAAAAATGAAAATCTTGAAGAAAGTATTGAATCCATTGTAGTTCACATGCCAAGGATGTCAAGGCGTGATACTCAGCCTTAGAAGAAGACCGTGCAACAGTGGTTTGTTTCTTAGACTTCCAAGCAATCAAAGAGGTGCCTAAGAAAACACAATATCCAAAAACAAAGCGTCAGATAGTGGCACATGTTGTCCAATCGGAATCAGAAAACGACTGAATTTTAAGAGAGGTGTTAGATTTATACAAAAGGTCATAGCTAGAAGCATGTTTTAAGTACCTAATGATCCGTAAAGCTTGCTACATATGTGGTTCACGTGAAGAAGAAACAAACTGGTTGAGTTGTTGGACATCAAAACTAATATTAGGCCTGATGTTAGTCAAGTAAAGTAATCGTCCAATCAGACGCCAAAACGAAGAAGGATCTAGTAGAAGAGCTCCCTCGTCGGCATGAAGTTTGATAGAAGGATCAAATGGCGTTGGTTCATCCAAGCATCTGGTCTCTAAAATGAGGTCCAAACAATATTTCCTTTGGTTCAAAACTAATCCATGAAAAGAACGAGTAACTTCAAGGCCCAAAAAATATTTGAGAGGACCAAAGATCTTTAATATGAAGTCTAGAATGAAGATGAGCTTTTGCAACATTAATTTCAACAATGTTATTACCAGTGAGAACTACATCATCAATATAAATCAATAAAACAGTAATAACAGAGTGGTCAACAGAGCTTTGTGTGTAGCCAAGAAGAAGTAGCTATGAAGTTAATTTTTGATTCAAGTTACAATTGGTTTGTTTTAAATCATATAGAGACTTTTTAAGCTTACAAACAAGATTTGTTTGGGGAAGAGAAAGACTAGATGGAGGCTTCATATAGATCTCTTCATGTAAATCTCCATGGAGGAAAGCATTGTTAACATCCAACTGATGATAAACCAATCACTAGTAGTGGCCAAGACTAAAAGGATGCGTACAATAGTAAGTTTGACAACATGGGAGAATGTTTTAAAATAATCAAGCCCTTTGGTTTGAGTAAAACCCTTAGCTACCAACCTTGCTTTAAATGATGTGTCATATGGTTTATGTTTGAGTTTGTAAACCTAGCGGCAACCAATTGGCTTGATGCCAGAAAGAGGAGGAACTAAAGTCCAATTTTGGTTTCTATGAAGAGCATGTAACTTAACATTCATAGCCTGTTTCCAATAGTCATGTTGAGCAAATTCTTTGAAGGAGAAAGGTTCAACTTTGACAAAAATATTATGACAAAAAGTAGTATGGTTAAGAGAACATTTATCATAAGAAGCAAATAAATGCATTGGATAAGATGTGGAAAAGTAGAGCATGGAGGTGGAAGCAACACTACACCACAATAATATTAATCTAAGTATCAAGGTCTGTTTTTCACACTATGAGAAGTTCTAAAATCAGAATCAATAACTTCAGCATTATCAGAAACAAGACTAGGAGGAGGGTTTGTAGTAAGGTCAATGGCATGTGAAACAAGTAAAGCTGAAAAATCATATATGCTAATATAGTTATCAAATGGCAAAGAGAATGAGTAAGAAAAAATATTTTCATGAAAGATAACATTCTTAGTCACAAAAGTAGATTTGGAGTGAAGATCATACAAAACATATCATTTTGCTCCAGATTTATAACCAAGGAAAACACATTTTAAGCTTTTGGAATCCAATTTAGTTCTTTAGTTCTTCCAATAGTGCAGTGGTGGATCTTCAACTAATATCTTAGGGGTGCCAAAATTTTGGTTGAATTATTCTTTTGGTCCATTTTTTCGTTCAAAAATGTTAAGTTGGTTCTCTAGTTATTTTTAGTCTCAATTTGGTTCTGATTTTTAAAAATTGATGCAATTTGATAATTTTTATTAAATTTTTTGAAGTGGAACAAGTATTTTTCATCAAAATGGACACTGGGATGATGTCAGTTACACTAATAAAGCAAACCATCCTTATTCATAACTTCAATTTTCATGAAAAAACATTGATTTGATTCAAGAAATTTAACAAAAAATGACAAAATTGCATCATTTTTTCAACAATCGAGACTAAATTGAAACTAAAAAACATTGAAAGGCCAACTTGATATTTTTGAATGAAAATAAGAACCGAAAAATTAATTCCAATTTTTTGTATATAAACAGGTAAAAGCATTGTATTTAATTTTTTATGATAATAAAAATAATAAAACTATAATAATAATTATTATTATAATTATAAAATTAAATATAAATAATTTTTACAATTTATAATAATTAATTTTCATTTATAATAATTTTTTTTTCTTTTCAAATAATCAAATAAAAAATAGTTAAATTAAAAAAAAATTACTAAAATATAATATTAATCAAATAATTATTTTTATTTAAAAAAAAATTTAAAAGGTAAAATTGAAAATTAAATATAGACAAAACAATTCTTTAAATATAGATATAAATATATAAATTTTGTTTAGAATATTAAATATGTAAAATATATTAAAAATATTTATTTTAAAAAAATATTTAAAATTATATAAATATAAAAAAAATTAGGGGGCCATGGCAGACATCGAAAAGAGCACGACACACATTGAGAAGATATCGATGCATCTTTTAACAATTGAGTTTTGTTGAGGAGGTGAGACACGTGAAGTTTCATGAAAATTACACTTATTGTTATAAAAATAAGAAGAAACTATTTATGGGAGCAGCACGACCCCCCAAATTTTTTAGAAATTTTAAAATTTATATATTGAATTTTTAAAGTTTTTTGTAATTTTTAAATTATATGTAATATGTATTGAAAATTGATGAAATTAAGTTACATATTTTTTTAATTATAAAATGTAATATTTAATGTTAATAAATAATAAAATATAAAATTAAATACTATAAAGAATAAAAATATTTATTAAGATATTTATTTTTATTTTCTTTCACTTTGTAGTTAAAAAAGAAAGTTAAACAGTAACTCACTATTTTTGTTCTCATTTGTTATGTTCTCTTCCATTCTTGTAGAAAAAAAATATTTTTCTATCTCACTTTTGATAGTAAAATATTAGTTTAATAGTTAACATTATTTTATTTTTGTTTATCTCATGAGTCTTTCTATGTTCATTTTTTATAAATAAACAAGAAGAAATAATGTATTACTTGTTTTTTCATAACTAGTTTTGAATTGTAACTTGATTATTATAGAGTTTTCTTATAATAATTATGTATTTGAATTTTCGATTAAATTATGATAAATTATTTTTGAATTTTAAAATTTAAAATAAAAGGTAGATTAATGAAGAATAGAAGAATAAATTTATTTTTTTTAAGTAATAAAAAAGAAGCTACCCATGAATATGAAAACAAAACAAATTCAACTTCTTTACACAATCTGAAACATCATATAAATTATCCAATTGTTCAATTAGAGAAGCTTTTTCTTAATGTTCAAAGAATTAAGATTGATGAGTTTGATATTAATTGTTTCGAAAGGGATACAAGGAAACGTCCTCAAATATGAGAATATTCAATGAGTAAAAAAAAAATACAATTAGGAAAACTTAATTAAAATGGTGTTTGTATCAAATACAACTTTATAAATTTTGAGTGTATTATTTTGGCTCCTCCAAAATTATTGGTCAAGATCCGCCATTGTTTGTCATTCTCGGAACTTATTTTCTTAAGCTTGCAAGAAAATTGATTTTCTGTCGATGTAAATTTGCTATAGTAATCAACTATATTTAAAAAAATACTTGCATCCATCAATGGAAGAGACTGAAATCAAACCCCAAATATAAACATGGATAAGTTCAAAAAATGGAAGAGATTTACTAATGCTTGAAGAATATTTCAGACATTTTTGTTTAGCAAAAGCACAAGCATCACAAGCAATAATAGAAGGAGAAAAAAAATATTAGAATGATGAGAAACAAGAAGCTTTAAAATGTTATTAGATGGATGACCAAGTTTCATATGCCATAAGTTACAAGAACTAGCATTATTAATGAGAGCAGAATGTGGTAAGGAAATATTTGTGTCAGATATACTCTACTCAAGTTACATTTGTCTTGATAACTATTAACAGATAAGACATGTCTTGATGTTTCCTTACTGCTCCAATTGTTTAGAAGGTATGGGGTTGCACAATAAGACAAGTATTTTGGGAGAAAACTATAAACAATTAGTAGAATTAAGCAATTTAGGAATAGAAATGAGTTGAACAAAATATTCAGGAATAAAAAGGGGTGTTATGAAGGATAAGATTGTCCAAGACAATGGTACCCGAGAATTTAACAATGATAGAGTTTTGGTTGGGTAATTGTATAGAAATAGGAGAAATAGGTTTGAGATTTTGAAATAAAGATTTAAAATAACAAATATGGTCAGTAGCACCACTGTGTAAAATCCAAGAAGAAAAGGAAAAAACAAAACATGTGGATTTGGAAGTACATTGATGAACAATAATTGTGGGAGAAGAATCATTTTGAGACTATTGGATCACGGCGAGAAGAATCATTGATGACCAAACTAAGCTTCAACTTTGTCATCCTTCCTGACACAAAGATCGGTAGTAGATGAGGCGGTATCAACCATACTAGCGGAAGGTTTGGAAGGAGGAGGATTGACTTTGATGTTTTGGTGATAGCCTTGAGGTAGACCATGCTTAATCCAACAATTACTAGATGTGTGATTGGTTCGGTGACAATGGTCACAATATTTAGGATTGCGACCACCAGAGGAAAGCGTCCCCGTCCACGATTGCCACAAAAATCACCGCGAAAATGTTTACCATGTCCCTTGTGAAAAGCATGATGGCAATAAAGTCTTGAGAAGTAGAATATAAAGTAGCCTTAAATTCACATTCTTGTTGAAGAATCAAAGAGAAATTTTTCACCATGGCAAGAAATAAACGAGAGAAGAGAAAATGCGGAAGGCGATTTAAATCTGATAATAATATTTGATAATAATAAAAGAGAATTAAATATATTACATCTCTATCAATATAATTAAAAGCAAAAGATATATAATATCTTTATCAACCTCTAATCCAAAATCTTAAGACAATTGGTTTATGGATCTTCATCCTTATATAATGTTCAACTTTATTATTTGTATTCATTGTGGGAGTTAGACTCACACTTGAATTTCAAACATTATCTATGTATCATATATTTGTACATCGGTTGAAACTTAAATAAGTGTATAACGTGACGTTCTAGAATAATGATTTTGCTTAAGCAATGTAAAAGTGAAAATTTTCATACGGTTTTCACAATGATTCTTCGTGTGTAATACAAAATCTCAACATACATGAGTCTGATAATTGCTTTTCAAATTTGGTTTTTAACCTCCTTTAGTAGGAATGAGATAAAATGTTTTGATAATGATACTATAAACTTTGAATAGATAGTTTTTCTAGTGAACCTGTAGGCTCACCTCACTACTTAGTAATTGAAAGATGGTATAGTAATTGAAAAATGTTTTTTCATATCTTAGATGCACTTGCACATACTTTGGCTTGACAGAAATTATGGTTCAATTATTTGAACTGCATATTTTGGTTTGAGTTACTTTTTGTTGTTGTATTAAATACATAATTTTCTCAATGAGTATGAGTAATGAATACTATTTATGGAATGGGATAAATTGCATGTAAATTTTTATCTTATGGAGACACTTATTGAACTTTGTGGTAAGTGATTGTTGTTTCTTAAGGCCCAAATCTCTTCCTCTGTTGTTCCTTCCAATGAAACATGTCGACTAAAGTAGTTTTGCACCACAAAAGTTTTAAAATTGTCAAACATGCATCATCCATGAGATGATAATTAATAAGGGAGAAAAAAATGAAAAAAAAATATTAATTTAAATTAAGCAAAGCCAAAGAGAATGGAAAATTAAAAAAAAAAAGTTTGTGAATATTAAAATTCGTGTATAATAAATTTAAAAATATGTAAATTGATATATTTATAAAATAATAAAATTATCTATGAATTAATTTTGATTAAAATTCTAATTTTGTATTAATATTATTTTTAATATATTATTATTGTTGGATTTTTAAAGAGAGGATCATAGATACAACACCAATGAGCATGAGTCAAACCCAAAAACAAGGGATTGACACCACTTTTAACTAAAAATCTTAAGACAATAGATTTATAAGCTTTGATCCTTATATGATGCTCAACTTTCTTATTTTTATTTAATATAAAACTTAGATTCAAATTTGGATTCCTAACCATTATCTAGATGCCAAGGTTTGAAGTGTTAGTATGGTGTTGTCATAAAGAAAGCTAGTTGTAAAATTGATCGAAAAGTACGTGATTATCATTGCAAATTTTCTTTCACAGGCTGGTCATAGCTGGACTCACACTAGTCTTTGCTGCAATCGGGCTACTTGGCTTGCATCGGCTATCAGAGTGTACATTAAAATAACATAAATTATGCACAGTTTTTTTTTTTCAAGATGTTTTAAATTAATAAAGTAAATCTGGATTGTTGATATTATTAATATTAATTAAGATATAATCATATCTAACTTTCGTTACTTAACTACCTGTCAACACTATTTTCTTTTTTTAGTAACACCACAACATTATTTACTGTATATGAGAACAAGTAAAAAAAAAAAGTAATAGTAAGAATTAGTAATGCGAAACCTTGTACTAGTTACATAATTAATTATTTTTAATTAAATTATATGAGTTGAAATTATATACTAATTAACATACTATGGTGAGTTGCGTGTGTATATATATATATATATATA
>Ga0214543_1006045_pt1 | contig 21826 bp, 12 predicted proteins | sample CNSS2metaG_FD_160094 | JGI IMG/M metagenome (GOLD analysis project Ga0214543, IMG submission 160094) | Root nodule microbial communities from cowpea collected in UCLA plant growth center, Los Angeles, California, USA - CNSS2 | ecosystem: Host-associated > Plants > Roots > Nodule | place: USA... | reverse complement strand
AGAAATATCACTTGTAATAAAAGTATCATCATTGCATTTATAAAAAAATTAAATTTGTTCTAAATTTGGAGCATATGAAATTAAAATTATTTTAAAAAAATTTGGGACTGAAATCAAATCAAATTAATAAATATGAGGACCAAATTGAGATTCATACATTAATTTGACACGTGTCACCATATTAGATTGACACGTGGCACATTACAAAAGTGACATGTGGCATAAATATTTTTTAAAAAAATTTTAAAAAAAATTTAAAAAAAATTTAAAAAAAAATTCAAAAAAATTCAAAAAAATGAGAAGCTGACACGTGGCACCTACTTAACGGTGTTAGTTCTCTACTAACGGAAAGGATCTAATTGATACTAATTTACAAAAATGAGGACCTAATTGAGACCAATAAAAATACAAGGACCAAATTGAGATTTTGCTAAAAAACGAGGACCAACGGAGTATTTTAACCTATTTTTTATCATCAATGCCTTTTCTAAATAAAAGAATGAATCAAGTTATATTGAATTATGCTCTACAAGAAATAATTAATCAAATTTCATGTCTAGAGGAAAAAAAGGTAGAAGGTCCATAAAGAAAAAAAAGAAAAAATATATACGTGAAGTAAAATTAAAATCAACAGGTTAAAATAAAGGAAAATTGAATAAAAATTATATATAATATATAATATAATTGATAATATATACGTGTACTTTTTATTTTTCCTACAAAGAAAAATCGCACTTCTAACCTTTATTATCTTTTTTTTTTTTTCTGACACAACTTTGAAGATATTTATGTTGTTTATCGCCTAATTTATTTATACGAGTACAAATAAAGGTGTCCCTATATTTTTAATTATATATTTTTTAATATATGTATATGTGTATTATTGTTTACTTTACCGATTTTATTTATTATGCGAAAATAAAGATATATGTTTTACTATATGTCTCATCGGTCAATCGGCCAAATCTATTTCTTAGGCCCATCGGCCAAAGTTGAAAAACTAGTACATGAAAGGCTATCGGTCGAACGGTCGAACAGCCTCACGAATAAATTGCAAGACCACCAGAGAATCGGCTCTGTCAACCAGTCACGTGACATCGTTAAACTATAAGACCATCGGTCGAACGGATCACGAATAAACTATAAGACCATCGGTCAAACGGTTAAACAAATAAGTCATGAGCCAATCATGTTCATGCCCACCGGTCCATCGGTAACACCTGGTCGAGTGGCACGAACCCTCGATGGCATACCGGTCGATCGGACAAGTACGTGTAATACCTAACTATAACACGACAATTAATGAACCAACCCTCGGTTGATCAATCTCTTTAGACTGGTGTAGTCCTTCGCATGTGTCTGTCGGTCGGCCAGACGTACATGAAGGGTTCACTTATTACAAACAGTATAACTAACCCAGCCAAGCGGCCATCGGTCCCACGATCAGTCAGTCAATCGAGTTAATTAACGTTAAACGAGTCAATAATTTTGATTAAAGGATCATTGGGCCGTGATTAAGAAACCCTAATCACAGGCCCACATAGAAAACTATAAATAGGGTCCAAAGGTAGGTTGGTGAGGATCTTAATTTCGCATTTATTACAGCAGATATATTGATACACCGATCGGTCCTTTATTGACTTAAGCATCGGAGTACTTTAGACAGGTACCACGATCGTCATCCCAGCCGATCGAGCTAAGGAGTGGATTTCGCTGAAGTTACTGGTGTGGAGAAGGATAGCGCAAGTTGGAGAGGTTCTTTTAGTAGGCTTTCGGTCCCTACCCCGAAACATTTTGGCGCCCACCATGGGGCCAAGCAGTCTTCTCTGAGAACATACCCATATGGTGACCACGAGGAACCGAAACAACAACTTAGACGGAGGAAGAATGGCAGATGATCAAGCGGACACTAGAGAGATGATAAGGGTGATGCAACAGAGGATGGATGAGATGCAGAGGAATTATGAAGTGCAGATGCAGATTTTGCGGGAGGAGAACGCCATCCTAAAGCGGAAGGAAGAAGGAATCCCGTCGACGCCTACCGTACCCGACCCTAACAGGTTGAGTCGGGTGCAGCAGCACCGGGATGCCGAACGGGTGGAGAGTCGTCTTCCACCTACAGGACACGAGCAATCACAGCCAGCTCGGGTCGAAAAGACACAGGCTTCAAGGGGAAATCCGTCGCACACGGTGGCGGAAAGCTCAGGAGCAAACGATGGGGGCCGTCCATCGCGCCAACCGATCCCCGTGTCGGGATCCTCCCCCTTTACATCGTATATTCTGGAGACGCCGCTGCCGGAGAAGTGGAAAATGCCGACATTTGACAAGTACGACGGCACGACCAACCCAGACAATCACATGCGAGTCTTCATGCATCAGATGATGTTCCACTCAGTTAGCGACCCCATCTGGTGCTGTGTTTTCTCGACCTCTCTGACGGGGGAGGCGTTGGAGTGGTTCTCCGAGCTGCCGGCCGGCAGTATTGACTCTTTTGCCACTTTGAAGGCAAGGTTCAGCACACAGTTCGCGCCCCTGAAACCGGCCATTCTGACGGTCGACAATCTGGTGAACATCCGACAGGAAGATGGGGAATCGCTGAGGAGCTATCTCGATCGGTATAATCGGATGTCGGTCAAGATAAAGGATCTCAGCGACGAAATCGCTCGACATCACTTCTCATATGGGCTCCAGCTGGGAGTTTTCGCGGACAAGATAAGCCGTAAGAAACCGAAGACGATGGAGGAGATGAGGGAGCGAGCGGCCAAATTTATACAGATGTAGGATATGCAGGAGTTCAGGGTGAAGAAGAGGGAAAAGGAAGATGCCGCACTCCCGAAGCCGACCGCACCTCGGCCGAACAAAGTCCCAGCCCGACCCAGCGAAAGGAAGCCGCCTAAGTTCACGACGTATACTCCGCTGATCGTTCCTAGGGCCAGGATTCTGCAAGAGGCCTTCAGCGCCGACTCACTTCCAGCAGTCAGGAAGAAGCCCCCTCCGCCCGATGCTGACGGTAGTAAACACTGCCAATACCACCGCACGATCGGGCACACCACCGAAGAATGCCACACGCTCCGTGACAAAATAGAAGAGCTCATTCGGTAGGGGCACTTGAAGAAGTACATCCGACAAGATCGTCCCCCGCAGAGTCTGGTGAGGAACAGAAGCCCGGTCAGGAGAGCCCCCCCACCCCGATATGAGAAGCAGAGACAGCCCGAGCGCGAGAGACGAAGGAGAGAACCATCCCGGTCACGCCCGAATCCAAGGAGGAGCCGCAGTCGGAGTCACGACAAACCCCTCAGGGGCTATATCAATACCATATCCGGTGGGTTCGCCGGAGGAGGATCGAGCTCAGCAGCTCGGAAGAGACATGTGTGCGCGTTAAAGTCGGTTCATCTGGTCGAGAAGAAGATCCAATCGATGCCTCCCATCACGTTTACAGATGACGACTTCAAGGCGCCCGACCCGATCATGATGACTCGATGGTTATCTCGATAGAGGTGGCCGAGTATGGGATCGGCAAGGTGTTGGTTGATCAGGGAAGCTCCGTCAATATCCTGTACTGGAAGACCTTCCAGAAGATGAACCTTTCCGATGACCTGATCGTCCCATATAACAAACAGATCGTTGGTTTCTCCGGCGAGCGGGTCGACACAAGAGGTTACCTCGACCTCCGTACCAGGATCGACTCACGGAAGGACGGCCGGGAGGTAAGGGTTAGATTCCTTTTAGTTGAAGCTAACACCTCCTACAATGTGTTGTTAGGGAGACCCTGTCTGAACGCGTTCGGAGCGATTGTATCCACCCTGCACCTAGCCATGAAGTTCCCGTCGGACAAGGGGATGATATGCACGGTACACGCAGATCAACAAATCACCAGGCAGTGCTATGCCGCAGGGTTGAGGATCACTCCATACAGTCGTCCTCGAAAACAGCACCGTTCGGAGGTAGCCATGACGGACTTGGACACCAGAATGAATTCTGAAGACCGACTGCAACCAGAGGGGGAAACCAAAGATATCTCGATCGGGAGCCAACCTGGTCAAGTCACCAAGATTGGGGGAGCCCTAAGTGGAGAGGAAGAAAAGCTCCTCGGAAAGTAATATTGGAGAACAAAGATCTGTTCGCATGGTCAAGCGCTGACATGTCAGGCGTCCACCCTGACGTGATGTCCCATAAGTTGGCCATCTTCAGGGAAGCCCGCCTGGTCGCTCAGAAGAAGAGAAAGATGGGGGATGAGCGAAGGAGAACGGTCGAAGAGGAGGTTAGGAAGCTAGAAGGAGCCGGATTCATCAAAGAGATCAAGTATACCACGTGGTTAGCTAACGTGGTCATGGTGAAGAAGACGAGCGGGAAGTGGAGGATGTGCACAGACTTCACCGATCTCAACAAAGTCTGTCCGAAGGACGCATACCCGTTGCCCAGCATCGATCGGCTGGTGGATGGGGCCTCTGGACACAATTTTTTGAGCTTCCTGGATGCGTACTCGGGGTACAACCAGATCCCCATGTATGGCCCGGACAAATCCAAAACGGCGTTCATTACAGATCGAGCAAACTTCTGCTACGAGGTCATGCCGTTCGGTCTGAAGAACGCGGGGGCAACCTATCAGAGGCTGATGGATCGTGTCTTCAGCGGGCAGATCGGTCGGTCCATGAAGGTGTATGTGGACGATATGGTCGTGAAGTCGCAAACTGCAGAAGACCACGTGCGCGACCTCGGTGTGGTCTTCCACCAGGTGCGCAAATACAATATGCGTCTCAACCCAGAAAAGTGTGTCTTCGGGGTGCCGGCAGGGAAGTTCCTGGGCTTCATGCTGACTGCCCGAGGCATAGAGGCAAACCCAGACAAGTGCGCTGCTATTGTCGAGATGAGAAGTCCAAAAAACCTGAAAGAGGTTCAGCGGTTGATGGGCGGCTAACCTCTCTGGCACGTTTCTTACCCAGGCTGACGGAGAAGGTTAGGCCGATACTGAAGATCATGAAGAAGCAGACTGTAGAGAAATGGGATGATCAGTGTGAGGCGGCGTTTCAGAAGATAAAGGAGATGATTAGCAGCCCCCCCATAATGTGCCGACCGGTGGAAGGATCCCCTCTGCAACTGTACCTGTCAATATCAGACGACACGATCAGTGCGACCTTAGTACAGGAAGCCTCGGAGCAGCGGCCCGTTTACTTCATCAGTCGAGTATTGCAGAGCGCAGAAACGAGGTATCAGCTGATAGAGAAGATAGCCTTGGCGCTATTGACGGCCGCACGCCGATTACGCCAATACTTCCAGAGTCATCAGGTGATTGTTCGCACCGATCATCCCATTGCCAAGATACTCCGGAAGCCCGACTTAGCTGGTAGAATGATCGCCTGGTCGGTCGAATTATTCGAGTTTGGTCTCAAGTACGAACCTAGAGGATCCGTCAAGGGACAACATTTGGCCGACTTTGCGGCTGAACTCCAAGGATCGATCTCCTTATCGGAACATGTGTGGACTCTCTTCGTCGATGGATCATCGGATAAGCGTAACGCTGAGGCAGGGATCGTCGTTGAAGGGCCGAACGGCTTCACGATCGAGCACTCCTTGCAGTTCAAGTTTAAAGCCTCGAATAATCAAGCGGAGTATGAAGCGCTGATCGTCGGGCTGAGGTTAGCAAAGGACTTAGGTGCGGCGAGGTTAAAATGCAACACCGATTCGAAGCTTGTGGTAGGACAAGTGCTGGGAGAGTATCAGGTTAAAGATGATTTGTTACTCCAGTACTATCACAAAGTAGTTGAAGCCATGAAGGATTTCGAAGAAGTTACCATCCACCACATCCCCCGAGCGGAAAATGCCAGAGCCGATAGGTTATCTAAGATGGCGGAAGGAAAAGAGAAGGGCCAATTGAAGACAATCATCAGGCAAACCCTGATGAGACCCTCGGCGGGGGAATGCGCAGCAATGGATCGGGCGGCAGATTGGATTGGAGAGGTGAGAGAACTCGTAAAGAGGTGCGAGGCCGGAGAAGAGATCAAACCGACGGAGAGACGACGAGCACTCCGATTCGTGATCATCGGAAAAGATCTATATAAGCGAGGCTTCACAGCGCCGCTCCTCAAGTGCCTATCAGCAGACGAAGCTGAGTACGTTATGAACGAGGTCCATAACGGCATTTATGGAATGCACACTGGTAGGAGGACGATGAAAGTTAGGATACTCCGGGCAGGCTATTTTTTGCCGACCATGGAACAGGATTGCGAAGCCATGATACGCAAGTGCGAAGGATGTCAAGCTCATGGAAACGATGTAAAGAGGGCTCCGACCGAGCTACACACCCTAACTGCCCCATGGCCGTTCGCTCAATGGGACATGGACATCGTTGGACCCTTCCCGGTGGGCCGAGCACAGAAGAAATTCATACTTGTCGCAGTGGACTATTTCACTAAGTGGGTCGAAGCAGAGGCTTTGGCTAACATCACCGCTCGGCAAGTTCACTCCTTTGTCTGGCGCAACATCATATGCCGCTTTGGCCTCCCTCACACGATCATCACCGACAACGGCCGCCAGTTTATCGAAAAAAACCTGAGGGACTTTTATAAGCAAGTAGGGATACGGCACGTTACCAGCTCGGTCGAACATCCCCAGACCAATGGTCAGGCTGAGGCCATGAACAAGGTCATAGTGGCTGAGTTGAAGAAAAGGTTGGGAGAAGCCAAAGGAGCATGGGTGGACGAGCTGCCGCAAGTCCTTTGGGCCTATCGGTGCACCCCGCACGGGACGACGGGGGAGTCTCCTTTCAACCTGACGTATGGTACAAACGCTATGCTTCCGGTCGAGGTGGGGGAGCCAACTCTTCGGCAGGACGTGCAAGATCTCGAGGTGAACTGTGGACGCCTGCACGAGGAATTGGACTGGACGACCGAACGAAGGGAGCGAGCAGCCGTGCGAGCTGAAGCATGTAAGAGGATGGTGGCAAGGAGATATAACACGAAGGTTAAGCCAAGGAGCTTCATCCGAGGAGATTTGGTATGGAGGAAAACTAATGAGGCACGAAAGAAGTCAACGCAGGGAAAGCTAGCGCCAAACTGGGAGGGCCCGTTCCGCGTGACCGAGAGCCTGCAGAACGGAGCCTATCGGCTGGAGTACCTGAGTGGCAAAGAAATACCCAACACATGGAACGCATCGCACCTCAAAATGTATTATAGTTGACTATGAATAAAATGAGCGTTTCATGCAACCTCTTCTAACAAGCTAACCGATGGGGCTCCCTACGGGACCCGAGCAAAGCCTGACCGAGGAGATGCGGACTTCTAAGAGGAAGTCCCGCTCCGTCAGCACCGATCTAAACGATCTAACTAACCCTACGGGTAAATAAGTGACACGAGCTGTCCTAGCCGATCAGGGTATCACACCAACGATCTAAAAATTAAAATTGAGTGCGCAAAGGTCAACCCTACAGGACAGATAATCAAGACAGCTTTACAAGAAAATTGAAAAATGCGTGCCGGTCGTCCGGTTAGTTCGATACTAAGCGCAGCCAAACAGAACTAACAAGTTAAGCAATTACACGACCGATCGCCAACGCTAAGGGTTATAATGGAAGTATGGCCGATCGCCAGTGCGAAGCAATAAACAAACGAAAATAGGGAAGAGCTAGCAGACGAAATAAAAAGGGAGCTAAATATTTACACAAGTATTTGTCAAAAAATAACCTAATAACCGAGCGAACGCGATCAATCAAAGGGTCGATCGGGCTCGATCGGTTATATCAAAATATACAATTAAAGATAAAAATCAAGTGCTTGCAGGGGATCATTGACCTCGTCCAACCGGTCGAAGACCCTTTCCAACTTCCCTTCAACCACCCCCAAATGGACGTCAAACCGATCGGGAGAGCATTTGTAGTAGAAGACGGCTTGGTCAACAACACTTTGGAAACCCGCCTCGTACTGAGCAAATACTTGCTCGTCGGCCATTCGCAGCTCGGCCTGCAACTCCTTGGCTTTTTTCTGCCAATCTGAGGTTGATCCGGCGGCAGTCATGTGCTCCAGCGTCAGATCGTCAAAGCGTCGCTGGAGTTTGCGAAGTTCCTCCGCAGCTTCACCTGCCTTCGCCTGTTTCGCCTTCGCCCGATCCTCAGCAGCCTTCAGCTGACTGGCACATTTAGCATGCTCAGCCTTAATTCCGTTTAACCTGTCGAACTGAGTCTTCAGATCCGACGCCGAGGCCTTCACCTCATTGAGCTCTGTCTTTGCCGCTGCGAGCTCCTTTTCCAAGTCCTCCACCCTGCTCCGGTCGGGGCGGGGAAACTTGGTGTATATGGCCGCAAGCCTAAGGGTCAGCTCCCCGGCGGTTCGAAGGGCCTCCTCTTCGGACACATCTTTGAGCATGCCTGTCACCCGAGGCCCCAGCTGAAAGGAAACCTCTTCGTCGAGTCGGACGTCGCCGCCAAGGAGGACGTCAGCCAGCGATCCTGATGCCTCCCCCCTTTTGTTTTTCTTGGACGCCCGACCGGTGGGAGAGTCATCTCTCTTGGACATCTTCCCTTTGTCCACCGCAGCAGCAGCAGCGCCGGAGCCGGGAGGCTTCACAATGAAGCGGGGTCTAGAGACGACACCCGAAGCCCCGGTCGGGGCGGTGGTGGCAGGGATAGGACCGATTGAAGGGGCGACAGGAACACTCTGGAGAGGCGCCACCTCCTCAGCAACATCTTCCTCCCTTCGTCGACTCTTGGCGCGAGCCAGAAACTCGGCGTTAGAAACGGTCGTCCGAGCCATAATATCTGCGAAACAAAAAAAAAGAAGAAAAGCAAATAAGTTAACTGCAATCAATGTAATAATCGGGAAGATCAGAACAACTAACCATAAACCGCCCTCGGCAAATCTGGGGAACGGAGGCATTGGATCAGAGGCCGCGGGGGGATCTTGTCGGGTAGGGTCTTGAGGACGGCAAGGTCGGCCCGCTCGGCAGGAGTCAACCGCTCCTCAGCCCATGCATCGGTAGGAGGGGGAAACGCTGTCCAATACAAGGGGAACTTCGGCCGATTCTGCTCATCGAAGATATATTTTCTTCCCTTGCCGAGAATCGCGACCTTGAAAAAACCGGTCTTGAAACCCTTGTAAGAAGCGAGGTAGAGGGTGAGCAAGCTCTTGTTCGCCCCAAGAAAGGAGACCCAACCTTTCGACGCCATCGGTCGAGTCTTGTAAAAATGAAGGAACAGGGGCATGGTTGGTGTCAGGCCAGCCGCTCGGCATAGAACATCGAACGCCTGCATCGACGCCCAGGCGTTCGGATGTATTTGGGTCGGCGCGCATTGGATCTGGCGGAGAACCGCCATCTGCCAATCGGCAAACGACACAGTTAAACCCAAATCTTGGAAGAGGCAGGCGTACACATATAAGAAATCGAGCCTTGCTTCTCCCTTCCCGTGGCACACTCTCTCATTGCCGGCACACACTTTCACCCGAAGAAGTCCATCCTCCACTTCGTCGCCAAAAACCTTGGTCCGCTCGACTAGATCCCCAAGATCGTTACCCCATCGGAACCTGGTCGCATGTGTGCGCGGTTCATAAGGGGCCCAGTCATATCCTGGTATCTCCGGCAAGTTGGCTTGTTCCCCCTCGTCGCGGACGTCGATGCCTATGATGTCCCCACTCTCGTCAAAAGCGGCAGCCTACTCCACCGCCTCAGCGATCGGTGGCTCGGCCTCGGAGCTGCCACTTAGGATGATAGGAGAATCTGTTGCGCTCGATACTCCCTCGAGTGAAGTCCCCGAATCGGAAGAACTGAACAAGGCGGAGATCGACCCGCCGCCCCCAAACGCCCCGACCGCCCCACCCAACAAACCATCTGAACTCGATGCACTGGAAGACATTTTACACCTGCAAATAGAAGAAAACGATCGGAGGCTCGGCTAGAAAGAAGAAGGAAAGCGTGAAAATAACGACAGCCACACAAACCTATTTATAGGGGGACCAGGTGACACATGGCAGTCTCAGAACCCTACGATCACATTCAGATCGACGACCCATACTTCGCGATGCTTCAAATCATAACTGCCGGGCACGATCTACGATGCAAGATAACCGTTGAGACGCGCGAACGGTCAATCGGCACAACGGCCCTGGTAAACCTCCTCGCTTCTTCCCCATCGCTCGAGGCTGGGGGGACTTGTGTACTATATGTCCCATCGGTCAATCGGCCAAATCTATTTCTTAGGCCCATCGGCCAAAGTTGAAAAACTAGTACATGAAAGGCTATCGGTCGAACGGTCGAACGGCCTCACGAATAAATTGCAAGACCACCGGAGAATCGGCTCTGTCAATCAGTCACGTGGCATCGTTAAACTATAAGACCATCGGTCGAACGGATCACGAATAAACTATAAGACCATCGGTCAAACGGTTAAACAAATAAGTCATGAGCCAATCATGTTCATGCCCACCGGTCCATCGGTAACACCTGGTCGAGTGGCACGAACCCTCGATGGCATACCGGTCGATCGGACAAGTACGTGTAATACCTAACTATAACACGACAATTAATGAACCAACCCTCGGTTGATCAATCTCTTTAGACTGGTGTAGTCCTTCGCATGTGTCTGTCGGTCGGCCAGACGTACATGAAGGGTTCACTTATTACAAACAGTATAACTAACCCAGCCAAGCGGCCATCGGTCGCACGATCAGTCAGTCAATCGAGTTAATTAACGTTAAACGAGTCAATAATCTTGATTAAAGGATCATTGGGCCGTGATTAAGAAACCCTAATCACAGGCCCACACAGAAAACTATAAATAGGGCCCAAAGGTAGGTTGGTGAGGATCTTAATTTCGCATTTATTACAGCAGATATATTGATACACCGATCGGTCCTTTATTGACTTAAGCATCGGAGTACTTTAGACAGGTACCCCGATCGTCATCCCAGCTAAGAAGTGGATTTCGCTGAAGTTATTGGTGTGGAGAAGGATAGCGCAAGTTGGAGAGGTTCTTTTAGTAGGCTTTCGATCCCTATCCCAAAACATATGTTATGACATGTACGTTCACTAAACAAAATATATTTGTGAATATTAAAATTAAAATTTGTAGCAATTAAAAACTGACACAAATAAATTTTCTGATGCTTAAAATAACTATCAAAATTACACATGTTAAAAAGAGTTTGTGATAAAAAAAATTTAACCAGTAATAATATTGCTAAAAAAATACAAACAACTAAAAATCAATTCCAAATTCACTTCTACTTTTTGATATTTCATTATGTTTTAATAATTAAAAAACGTCATAAAATATATAATATTTTATTATTTTTTAATAGTTATGAAGATTTAAAATCGCTAAAAATTGTTTAAATTACTTTTAAAAAGTTTTAAAATTCCAAAACGTATTTATGAATTATATTTTATAAAATTTATAGTTAATGTTTTAATTAATAGTTTTATTTAAATTTATTTTAAATGATAATAAAAATTGTATTAATAATTTTGCCATATTAAAAATTAATAATGTTATTAAATATTGTATAATAATTTTAAAAAATAATTATATAATATATCATTACTAACAAAAAAAAAAAATCTTTTAAGGTAAGTTTTCTACCAAAAAAATCCACTTTTCATTTTCATTTTATGAAACCGCAAAACAATATATATTATATGATTTAACAAAATAGTATCAAATTAGTTTATTACGTCTAATAATATCACAAGATATATATAAAATCAATATATTAAATTTAAAAATATCAAAAAAGATATGTTAAATTTATTTAACTAATTAAATCTTAAAATATCTCAACATATATGTCACATTCCACAAAGTGAAAATTCTCATGGCGAAGTTGACACTCCTTCTCCACTCTTTTCTCCACTTTCTCTTCTGCATCTACTTTCACATAATCACACCTGCACAAAAACAATAACAATTTCTTTTACAAGTAAATGAATCTAATCAAATAAAATTTAGATCAAATAATAATGTTGAAGACCCCGGATAATAAACATCATCTATCTAACTAAGGAAAGTTGCAAATAAGAAACCAGAAATAATCTTATAAAAAGTATTTTATAACTATTTTACCAAAATCAACAATAGTTATTATATATCTTATTATTTCTTAAAAAAACGTTTAGCCTTTGAAATAGGAATGTCAAAAAAATATGTATCCGCAGATATCTGTAAATAAAACCTACAACGGGTAGAAAATGGATATCTGTTGGTAACGAGTACGAGTATTTTTTATATAATGGATATGAGTATCATAATATCCGTACCTGTGAATAATCGTACCTGTTGTACTATAATTTAAATTAAAAAAATAAAAAAAATGATTAAAATATTAACACATTGATTTTAAATGAGTTATTTTTTATCAATTGATTTAAAAAAAATATCCATTTATTTGTAAACTATTATTCAACAATATTTAAATGAGTTATTTACACATTATTTGAAATTTATAAATGTTATGCATTGTATTTTTATTTGAATTTTATAGTTAAAATTTGTTGTTAAATATTAAATTTTTCTTTTTGTAAATATCTACGGGTACCCATATATATATATATATATATATATATATATGTGGATTTAAAAAAAATATATATGGGTACCCGTATAACGGATACCCACACGGATCTAGGTACAGATACATAACAAATATTTATCCAACGAGTAAGGTACGGAGAAGTTACTACTCGTACCATACCCGCCCCGTTAACATCCCTACTTGGAACTAAACATCGGTAAAAAGATTATACAACTTTCAAACTATAAATGTTTTAATCAATCGAATCTTAAACTCTACAATAATAGTTATTTATTGACTCAAAAACTAATGAACAATTAAATTATTTATTATAATTTTTTGTCATGAAAAAAAAAATAATTGTGAACAACTTTAACGATGAACACACTACTTAGATAAAACAAATATTTAATAAATTCTAAAGACATTCTTTAAACCAGAATTCTATTTTTTAAAATCAAATATCTTTTATATTTATTTATTGAAATATTTAAGAGACCTAATTATCAAAATTAAAAACATCAAGAATACCCAAACTAGTAATTAGCAAGGATATATAGCAAACTATTATTTGATGATAAAAGAAAAAACAATACTATCTTTGTTAAGAGAAAGTCCATCACCCAGGATTTTAATCAAATGTTAAAGAAAAACTATAAACATGGTAACATATGTCGTTTGTAAGATAATAGTTTTAATACAACAACAAATGTAAAATGTAAAATGCAAATGTTTTATTTGTAACAAAGTCTTATAATTTTGAATGATAAACTATTGATATTCTCGATTAATTAATAGATATAAATTTAAGTTAACTTCGTACAATTCATTCATATTTATGTTTATTTTATATTGTAGAAAATGTCTATGACTTTCATGTGTCAAAAGGATATTTTGCATGCACGATCAAATCCAATAAATTCTTGGACAAAGAGCTAAAGTTACGTTGACTATTTCTTCACATAAGTAAAAACTCTAGAAAGATGATCAACTTTGTATGACTCTACACTTTTGACAAATAGAAGTAAAAAGACATATTATCTTATGAGAGATAAGTATATCTAGTTAATGTGCAGTTATGTAAAAGATTAGATCACTTGATGTTACATAATGCATCTATTACAATCAAGCTTATTAAAAGCAATAATATCATTAAGAAAAAATTAAATCATCCCCGTAGATGATAAAAATCAAACGATGGAGTACTTAAGACAAAATTAAAAAATATTAATTCGAGTATTCAATGAAACATAAATATTTAATAAAAATTCAATTAAAAATAACCAAATTTATAAAGTAATTGAAATTTAATTGAATCTTATCATTATTGTAGAATATGACAAGTTCATTGTTAAATATTGTAGAATCTACAACATATATATTCATATTTGATTCATACAAAGAATACACAATTATATAATTTAGTCATTGTTAATTAATTCATATTTATTTTAATTATATATGTGTGTTGTATTTTGACTATATATGAAACAGTGGATAATGTCATCATATATTCCTATGACAAATATTTTTCACCATTGATTGAAACAGTGTCCATTTTAAGCGCATTTAACTTCGCTTTGTGTCGCAACAAACTTTGCTCAGAAGCACAAACACCAAGAAGAAACAAACATAGTAATACCTTCTTATTCTCTCTCTCTCCTTTAGGCTGATCCGAACAATTCTGAGTTTGAATGTCTGTTCCATGATCACCTTTCTCCATTTCAACACTTGTGAGTAAAAATAGTAAAGCAACAACCTGAGGAATTGAAGAAGAACCTGGAACAATATTCAAATGCCCTCTTTTTCCAAGCCACGCATCATCACTTGGTTGATCCTCATCATGATTGTGTTATACATCCTTTACTCTTCCAATTTTCTTCTCTTAACGAGGAGCAAGAAAGATTGTTCCAACTCCATTCGTTTGGAGGCATCCTCCGAAGAACAACCTAATAACGTGTCGTCAACTACAAACACTGTCGAGAGAGAAAGCGATGAAGATGAGAAACCAGGTGAGGAAAAGAACGAAAAGGAGGACGAAGATGAGGAAGAAGGGATAGCAAAGAAGAAAAAGGTAGTAGAAGAAGAAGGGATAGCAGAGAAGAAAAAAGTAGTAGAAGAAGAGGAAGAGGAAGAAGAAGAGAAAATACCCTATGATGAGTTGTCTCAGAGACAAGACACCAACGTTGAACACATTGTTTTTGGGATTGCTGCTTCATCGAATTTGTGGGAAACAAGAAAAGAATACATCAAGGTGTGGTGGAAGCCTAATAAAACAAGAGGGGTGGTGTGGTTAGATAGCAAAGTGAAGGTTAAAGCAAATGAAGGGTTGCCACAGCTTCGAATTTCTGGGGACACAAGTAAATTGAAATACACGAATAGTCAAGGGCAAAGGTCTGCATTGAGGATTTCGAGGGTGGTGACAGAAACATTGAGGCTTGGACTGAAGAATGTGAGATGGTTCATGATGGGAGATGATGACACAGTGTTTATTGTGGATAATGTGGTTAGGGTTCTTTCCAAATATGATCATACTCAGTTCTATTATGTTGGTAGTTCTTCTGAGAGCCATGTTCAGAACATTCATTTCTCATATGCTATGGCGTATGGTGGAGGAGGATTTGCCATAAGCTACCCTTTAGCGAAGGAGCTTGCGAAGATGCAAGATCGTTGCATTCAACGATATCCTGCTTTGTATGGAAGTGATGATAGAATGCAAGCTTGCATGGCGGAACTAGGGGTGCCCATAACTAGGGAACAAGGCTTTCATCAGGTAATTATTTCTTACATTCGTTTCATTTTCAACTCAAAACTTTAGGGTGTACATTTAGGTCTGCCTCACACTTGAGCCGCAAGATACAAGCTAGACTGATTCGTCTTGCTTTAAAAGTGAGGACTCAAAAGTTTGGACCGCATTTGCATAGATTCTGATATGTTGGCCGATATTTATTTTATATCTGTTGTGATAAAGTTTTTAATGTTTTACAAATTTAAACTTTTTTAAAAAGTTCATAAAATTAAGCAGAGACTTTGGGAGAGTTAAATAATAAATAAATTGATAATTCAACATTTTCATCATAATCATATTCATATTTTGACATGTATCATGAATTCTTGAAATTTTAGCACTTTTAAAAATACATAACACTTATACTCATCCGAAAATTTGTACCGTCCATGCAAAAGTTCATAAAGAAAACAACAACCATAAACAATTGCAATCTTTTTAATGAGGGTCAGAGGCTGGTCTGTTCCAACCTGTCCTTGACCCGTGCAGGTTGAGGCGGTACGGGCTAACAAGCCTAAAATATCGACCCGTCCCACAATTTTCTTGTGGGCTTACAGGTCGGTTCGCAGTTTGTCTCGTTTTATCATCCCTAGTTCTTACCGTTCTTACCAAAATTTCATTATAAAGTAATTAATGGTATAATCTTAGGGGATTTTGATTCTCTACATATTTTGTTGAAGGAAGTGAAATTTGTTTTTCTAATGCAGTACGACGTGTATGGCGATCTCCTAGGTCTTCTGGGGGCACATCCCGTGACTCCATTACTGACACTACACCACATCGATCTGGTGCAACCAATATTCCCAATGATGAATCGAGTAGAATCCTTGAAACACTTGATGAAATCAGTTAAGCAAGACTCAGGTAGCATAATGCAGCAATCAATCTGCTATGACGAGAAGAGATTCTGGTCGATCTCGATTTCATGGGGCTTTGTGGTTCAAGTTTTGAGAGGGGTGCTATCTCCCAGAGAGTTCGAAATGCCAACGCGAACCTTTCTAAATTGGTACAAAAAAGCTGATTACACTGCATACTCATTCAACACTAGACCTGTCACCAAAAACCCTTGTCAGAAAGCTTTCCTTTTCTACATGAACAGAACACGATACGATCCAGTTAGAAAGAAAATTTTTGGCACTTATTCTCGCTTCAAAACCAGACCTCCTGAATGCTCATGGGAAATCCAATCGCCAGAGACTATCGATAACATTATAGTTTCGAAAAAACCAGATCCTCTTCGTTGGCAAAGGGTAAGAATGTTGGTCTTTTAATCACGTTAAAATATTTGTTTGGATGAAACATTTTAGAAATTATGAATAGATTAGGGGAAAAAATTGCTTTGACACATTTATCCACTCATTTAACACATTATTTTTTTTATTATAAAAATGATGTCAAAAGTGTTGCGGGTTGCACAATGGTCTCGTGGCAGAGGTCAAGTGGACCGAGTCACAATCAAATTATATCACTTGCGCTGTTATACTCTTAAGTAAAAATTGATATCAGAGTCAAGGTCACGAGATAAAAATTAGTTTATTTTTTATACATAATTAATTTTGTGCAATAAATAGTTACATTTAAAAATAAATTATAATCTTAATACAAAAGATATTAGTTTTATTAATATGTTCATATTATTTGAACTCCTTTAATATGTAATTAATTTTCAAGTAAACGTTTTATCCTTTATTTTTTTTATAAATTTACAAATTTTGTTAATTCATTTAATGTTAATTGCATATTATTTTTTTTAATAAATGCGTGTTTTATTATATTAATTATCAAGAAAATTTAAATAAACTTACAAAATTAGAATTGTTGCATTAATAATATAATTTTTTATTGTATTAAAAACGAAATATATTAACATTTTTATTATTGAATCAATTACTAATTTTAAATATTTATAGAGAAACTTATCTATGTATATATCATTTGTTTATGTTCAATGATACTTAATTTGCTAAACATTGAAATTAACCCTCTTATTAATGAAGGATATGAATTTTGTTTTTGCAGTCAACAAGGAGAGATTGTTGTAGGGTTCTACCCACACAAGAAAACTCAACTATGTCTTTATGGGTGGGCCAGTGTGAAGAAGGAGAGGTTAGTGAATTAGATTTAGATGAAAAAGAGATGCCAGATTTCGACTAATAGCCATCTTAATTAGTTTTTTTTTTTTTAAATAAACATTTAATAGTAATGGATTGTATTAAGAAGTAAAAAAGAAGTATATACAAGGATAGCTGCTTTTAATTTAGAATTTTACTTTACATTAAAATTTCGTTATTGGTATTTAGATTTTGCACCGTTTAGATCCATGATTAGGATAGTTTTACTTGAATTTGGTACTTCCAAAACGTGTTTTCTTTAATTTTCATTATGTAAATTTGCGTCTTATAAGTATGCAAGAAGGTGGTACTTATGATATTAATATCTCAATAAATTAAACCCTTTTGAAATGTATTTGTATGAAGCCAATCTATGTGTCTTACGTGCAAACATTATTCCCTTGATCAAATGTGCATTCCACATATAGATAAGACAATTATTTAAATTGGGTGATTAAAAATATGTTGAAATATATTATGTTATTATTTAAAACAATATTTTAATGATATAATATAACAATTGGCTTGTGTTTTTTTTTTCTTAAATGGATTTGAGAAAGTAAATTTTTAAAAAGGAGAAATGAGACTTAGGTCGTTTAGATTAAGAAAAAGACGATGTCTAGGAAGAAAATTAAGAGAAAAGTTTATGAAAGTTAATAAGTGATGTGATGAATTTAATAAATTAAAAAAAATTATTTAATTGATAAAATTAGATAATTATTATTTTATTCTTAATCATAAAAATAATTTAAATAAAATATAATTAATTAAATAAATATAAATAATATTTATACTTCTTGTGGTTTTTATTCATTTGTAAATAATTCTTTTATTATAGATAGTTATTTTAGTTTAAAGAAAAGTTAACTTTATGAAAGAAAAAAACTGTCAAATGAAAAATGGTTAAATTTAAACTTAAAGGGTACAAATAATTATTTTAATTTAAAAAAATGTTTTTTAAACGGTAAAATTGAAAATAAGACGTGTAAAAAAAAATAAAAATCCTTTTATATAATAGAGTAAATTATTATTATATTATGTTTGTTTAAATAATTGAAGATTAAATTTGTAAAACTTAAACACAACAATAAAATCTTTAAATAACATCCGATTGTAGAGAAAAAAAAAATTAGTATATTGACTAATTTATATAACAATTTATAAACTATTTTTTTATTTGAAATAACTCTACTATAGAAAAAAGGTATAATTGGTTTTGAATTAGACCCTAAACATGTCTCTAATATTAATTATTAAAGTTTTGACTATTAGCGGAAGTATAATATCTAAATATCGCGTTTGTGTGTACACATTTTTTAAATATATAATATTATATTAGTAATCGATGATTTTGTAATATTAGTAAGTTAATATAAAAAAAATATTTATATTTATTAAAAATAAGTGGAATAAATGGAGAAAAGAAGAGAAAATAAATATTAATGAATAAAAATAAATAAAATAAAATAACTATTAGAATAGTCTTATAGAAAACATTTAAAAATAACATTTAGTCTTTAAAAAGATAGATGAAAAATTGTATTATAAAGGGTAAATTAGGAATAAGTAATTGTGGATATAAAAAATAGAAAGTCTCCTTATATATAGTTATAAATTTTTGTTGATAAAAGAAATAACGATACCACAAGTTAGGATCGACTCAAGAGTAAAACACATAAAACATTCGTTCTAGGTCTCCAAAAAAGTAAGTCTTGAAAAAAAATTAGTACTAATATTTTTTTATTAAATTAATTATAAAATTATGTTTAAGAAAAACAAAGCCTCAAAACGTAATTTTTAGTACTACATACCTCAATTAAATTAATTCTAAAATTATGTTTAACAAATAAAAGGCCTCTAATTTTTTTTAATATTAATATACCTATATTAAATTAATTATAACTTTATGTTTGAGAATAAAATTTAATTAAAACATTTTTTCAATAAATTATAGTTATGTTTAGGAAAAAGATAATGATTAGTTATTATATTCTCTGTAATCAATTTTGATTTGTATTTTCTTCTTTTATATTTATGTGACTTCTCATATAGTAGTTTCACTTTCCTTGCTTCTCCTTGTTTTCTTTTATTTTAGAGTTCTTCATTTGAAGTTTTGGACAAATTACATTCCTTAAATCTCATGTTGTTTTTATCCTTATTTCTGATTAGTATGTTTTTCTTTCTATTTGTGTTGATGTTGTTTTTATTTTATTTATTGAATTTGTATTAGGATCAAAAACACGTTTCTTTTATCCTGTGTTGTTTCTCAGTACTATTTGATTCATGGGTTTTGAGAGTTTTTTTACATATATTTTGATGAAGAACTAAATATTTTGTTTGAATTGAATTGCAAAACTATTAACTAAGTTAGAGTTTAGTCTTTTGGTAGATAATGGTGATAAAATCTCTAATGAAATAAGTGAACACCAGTTGGAATTGGAAAACAATGTGAGTTAAATTAAATTAAGGTTAAATCATTCCATAGGTCCTCATTTTTGTAGCGAAATCTCAAGTAGGTCCCCCCATTTTTATTTGACTCAATTGAGTCCCTATTTTCGAAAATTCATTGCAATTGGTTCCTTTCCGTTAGTTGACCAGTAACGATGTTAATTATGTGCCACGTGTCAGCACGTGGTTTTTTTGACTTTTTTTTTAAATTTTTTTAAAATTTTTTTTTAATAAATTTTTTCAAAAAAAATTAAAATTGCCATGTGTCAATCTGACATTGTGCCACGTGGCAGACGGTGTGATGTGGCAGTGGCAGTGCCACGTGTCAATATTGGATGTGAAAAGTCTCAATGTAGTCTCTATATTTGTTATTTTGTCTCAATTTGGTCCCAATTTTTTTAAAACTGAATCAATTTTATCCATATATCAAATTTAATTTTTATATAGATTTACAATGATATTTTTATTATAATTGATATTTTTAACAAAATTAAATTTATTTAAATGTATACTTTGCATTGAACTTTATTTAAATATTGTTTCAAATATTTATATATCAATAATTTATAGACAAATGTTAGAATTGTTATAATTTTTTTTTAAATTTTATATTTGAATTTATAAAATTTTTATTTTTAAAGCAACTCTAACATTTATCTATAAATTATGGATATATAAATATTAGTGCAAAATATACATTTAAATAAATTTAATTTTGTTAAAAATATCAACTATAATAAAAATACCATTGTAAAAATTATATAAAATTTAGATTTGATACATGATAAAATTGATTCAATTTTTAAAAAATTGGGACCAAAATGAGACAAAATAACAAATACAAGGACTACATTGAGACTTCTCACATCCAATATTGACACGTGGCACTACCACTGCCACATCACACTGTCTCTGCCACGTGGCATAATGTTAGATTGACACGTGACAATTTTAATTTTTTTTTAAAATTATAAAAAAAAATTAAAAATTAAAAAAAAATTAAAAAAAAATTAAAAAAAAATTAAAAAAAAAGTCAAAAAAAATTAAAAAAAAAGTCAAAAAAACCACGTGCTGACACGTGGCACATAATTAGCACCGTTACTGGTCAACTAACGGAAAGGAACCAATTGCAACGAATTTTCGAAAATAGGGACTCAATTGAGTCAAATAAAAATGGGGGGACCTACTTGAGATTTCGCTACAAAAATGAGGACCTATGGAATGATTTAACCTTAAATTAATTATGACAATTTAATATATAATTTTGCATAAAAAGCTCAAAAAATAAATTTTAACTATAAGGTCTCCATTTTAAGTTTATTTTTGGCCTCCCAAACTCTTGAACCATCTTGTCATAAGCATTATTCTTTTACTTTGTTTCTTCTTCAACACTTCCTTGAATTGATAAATATCCTTCTAAGGAGTATATGAACTTAGAAGTTTTTAATGTGATTATTACTGGTAAAAGTTTTTGGATATAAGGATGACTTATGGAAAAAGTTAGAAGGGAGGATTAGAGAGGTTGTGGTTCAACCTCTCCACTAAGAATTTGAAGATATTAGGGATGATCATGGATTGGATTTTTAATGATCCAATCCACATCTATTTTGGATCCAAATAATTGGATTAGATTTTCGATCCAAATCCATTTTTTCAAAAAAAGTAGATTGAATTTTTTAAAAATCCAGATCCAAATATTTATATCAAGTTTAAATTTAGATCTAAATATTTGGATCAAGTTAAAAATCCAAAATTCATTTTTCATCAAATAAATTCAAATTAAATTTTTTAAAACTTGTGTCCGTAGGCCTAACACCATAGAATTTGACAGATTTTTTGTCGAGGCCAACGAGACCAAATTTTAGCATGGGATGAACTTGAATGACTTTCGAACGAATTTCGGTCGGGGACGACGTGACCAAATTTAGGCCAAGGTCGACTTGAAAAAATTTTAGTCAAGATCGACTTGACTAGATTCGAATGAA
>Ga0214543_1006041_pt1 | contig 21833 bp, 11 predicted proteins | sample CNSS2metaG_FD_160094 | JGI IMG/M metagenome (GOLD analysis project Ga0214543, IMG submission 160094) | Root nodule microbial communities from cowpea collected in UCLA plant growth center, Los Angeles, California, USA - CNSS2 | ecosystem: Host-associated > Plants > Roots > Nodule | place: USA... | reverse complement strand
GTTAGAAGCTATACGCTTACTTCTTGCTTATGCCTCTATTATGAAATTTAAATTATATCAAATGGATGTCAAAAGTGCTTTCCTAAATGGTTTTATCAAAGAAGATGTGTACGTTGAACAACCTCCTAGTTTTGAGGATTATAAATTTCCAAATCACATTTATAAATTGAAAAAGGCACTTTATGGTTTAAAACAAGCACCTAGATCTTGGTATGAACGCTTAAGCACATTTTTGCTCGAAAATGATTTTGAAAGAGGTAAAATAGACTCAACTTTGTTTATTAAAAGAATAGGTGAACACATTTTATTGGTTCAAGTGTATGTTGATGATATAATTTTTGGATCAACTAATAAATCTCTATATGAAAATTTTGCAAGCATAATGCAGGGTGAGTTTGAAATGTCAATGATGGGAGAATTAAACTTCTTCCTTGGTTTGCAAATTAAGCAAATGGATGAAGGGACATTCATATCTCGCAGGATAATCGATTATTGCACGACGTTATGTAAAAATTTTCGAAAAAATAGTCGTTGTAATGGCTAGATTTGCTTTGATTTTCGCATTTTAGCCGTTGGTAGCCTACTCTTTATAAATTGAGAATCCCAATTTCAACTATTCACGCAAAAAAGTAATCCTCTCATCATTTGCCCTCTTTTTTTTAAAAAACCCTAAAGACCCCTTTATTGTCATCTTTTGCTCTTCAAAATCAATGCCATGGCAGAATCATCTCGCAGAAAGATCCCAACACGTAGACGAATTGCTCCACGTCCAACTCAACCTTCCATCAGATCAACATCCATTGAAGGCTGGATCTCTGACGAAGATCGAAGGGATGAATTCGTTCAGATTTGGAAAAACAAAGCACTTATCTTTCCCAAGTACATCACTACTCGAAAATTCACAACTGCAGGTTTTGAGTTTCCTGCTCTCTTTAATTTTCAAGGCATCAAACCATTTGTGGAAATGCAAGGAAAATACTATCCCGATCTTGTACGAGTTTTCTACTACAATCTCAAGATCAGAGATGAAGTTGCTTTATCAAAGGTGAAAGGAGTGGGCATTATCATCGATAATGATATTTGGGAAAATGTGGCGAAATTTCCCATCAATGATGCTACAGAATCAATTCTCAATGGGATTGATGGCTTCAATCGAATCTTGGCCTATCAATCTTTCTTACGCAACCCAACACAGGATGTTGGGAGACAATTATTGGCTGGAGGACTAAAAATGGATGACAGACTCATCCATTACTTAATTCTCTGGATTTTGTGTCCTAGAGGAACCAATCATGCTCAGTGCTCAGAGGCTGACCTTCTCATAATGTATGGGATTCTAAATCCTGTTCCGATAAAATGGTCTAGTTTAATCCTTGACACTATGCTCAAAGCAAAGAGGTACCCACAATATCCTCTCCTATATTCCCTCTTAATTTCAAGGATTTGCGAATACAAGGGAGTTGACACCACCGGGGAGCTTTGTCAAAGTACCATACGTGCAAATGAGATTGCTGAAAGTTCTCTCAAACAGCTAAAGCTTGTTCCTCTTGGTGATACCTATGTCCATAGAGATGATATGCCCAATTATCACGCTGAAGATGAAGAACTTCCTCCTACTGATCCCATACCTCCTGCTGCACAAAATGTTGGCTCTTCAAGTGGTGCTGGCTCATCCTTCTCTATAGAAGACAACATAACAAACATGAACAAACGACTAGAAGAATTATTTCTTCTGTCTAACTCTCGTCATGAAGAAGTTTTCGGGCTAATTAGGGGGATTGATACTAGAATTTCCCATTTAGAACATAGGTTTGATGAGGAATTCACTCATGATGATGACATGAGTGCAGACTTTTAGGGGGAGAATTTCTACCATATGTTTTACCACTACTTGTAGTCTCTTTTAATTTATGAATCAATGAATGATTAAGTATCTTATCTCCTGCTGTGTGCCCTCAAGGATTATTCCATTTAGGGGGAGCTTTACCCTTTTCTCATATGATAAAAAAGGGGGAGAATAAGTTTAAATGATGAAGACACATTATTTTATCTTAACCATTCTCTTTGCAAATCTCTAAATTGCAGGTAGCAACAAGTCCTTAAACATATTTTTGATCATCATAAAAAAGAGGGAGATTGTTGGCAAAAAGAAGCAAGTCTAGTGATTTTGAATGATGATCAAACACTAATGAAGACAAAGTGTTTAATTATGCAAATGTTATCTTGTAAAATAAAATAAGTGTATTGTAGAATACTTTAATTAAACTTAGAATCAGCGGCATTGCATTCGTCTCTCTAGAAGGTTTCTTATTTTTAGAAAAACTACAGTGATAATCGATTATCACTATTGATAATCGATTATCTGTGTAGAACTTGTATTTTTCGAAAACCTACTGGAATAATCGATTATCTCCTGAAATAATCGATTATCCTGTTCAAAATTTGTTTTTCAGGAAACCTACTGGAATAATCGATTATCCTTAGTGATAATCGATTATCCTTGGCAGTTGGAACATAACGATTCAGTTTTTAACCTTATTTTTGAAAACCCTATTTAAGGAACTGTAGTTCAACTTCGAAATCACCTTTTAAGATTCAGAGTTCTTTGGCTGTGACTGCAAAGTGTTGCTCTGTGAGATTCTTAAAGAAAACTTTGAAAAACCTAGTGTGAGTGAGTGATAACTTTTTCTAAGTGAGTTCTTAGAAGATTGAGTGTTGTGCTTTTGCTAGGAAAGTTGGTCATCCTTTGTGAGATTCAGGGAGAGTTTTGTTCATCTCTTGTGGTTGTTCAAGAGAGGTGTTTTCTAATCTTTACTCTTATATAATCTATTGTAATATGATTATTATAGTGATTGAGTTAATCTCTTTGTTTAAGAGATTAACAATTGGACGTAGGGTCTTTTGATCCGAACCAGTATAAATATTAGTGTGCATCTTCTTCCCTTAAACTCTCCTTATTTATCTGCACTTGCATTTAAAGTAACTATTATTTTAAGTTAATTAATTAAATTTTTGAGAAAAATTTTAAAACTTGTCAAGATTTTTTAAAAATCCAATTCACCCCCTCTTGGTTTTTGACCATTGTTTAGTCATTCCGCTGCGTGATACCAACAGTTTGATGTGGTCGGCTGCCAGCGAAATGGATTGAGAACATATGGGAGAAAGCGTCGAAGCTGTCGATGGAATAGGGTGGAAGGGTTGTGAACCATTCTAGAGCGGGGCCCTTGAGGGTGGTGGGGAAGGCTTTGCAAAAGACTGCGTCTTGGGACGTGTAAAGGACAACATGGGTGATGTAGATTTTAAGATGTTCGTCAGGGTCGGTTTCACCGGTGTAGCGGTCCAGTGTGAAGGGTTCCCATTGGACGGGAAAGGGGGTGCTGACGATGAAGTCAGTGAAGGGGTGGCGGCGTCTGGGTTATTGGGGTGGTAGCGGATGGGGGGATGGGATGGTGAACAAGAGTGGGAAAGGTGGAGGTGAAGTTGTGTGGGGGGATGTGGGTTGCCGGAAGGTAATGTGGGTTGTAAGGTGGGACATGGGTAGTGTGTAGGGTGGTGGGTATGTTGTAGGGGACCTGGGTGGTGGGGAGGGTAGCAGCAGGGGTAGGGGCTGCGGTGTGCCCCGGTTGGGTGGAGGGGAAGTGAGTGGGATGGGTGGAGGGAATGAGTGTTTGTTGGGTGGTGGTGAAGGTGTGAGGAGTGGGGTTGTATTCGCTTTCTTCTTCTGTGGGCTGGAAGGCCGGAGACCTTGCAGCCTCAGATGCCTCCTTGGCTTTTCCTTTCAGGGTGGGATCAACTTCGATCTTTCGCCTAAGGCGAGAATTCTCTTGTCGTAGCGCCTCCATCTCATCAGCGTTGCGTTTCTTCAGATCTGCCAGCTCTTGTAGCATTTTGGCCTGGCCATCTAGGATGACGGCTAGGTCAGGGATGATGTTAGCAGGTCTTGAGGGACCGGCATCTGCCTGCTTGTTAACTCCAGCTCTATTGCGGGTTGAAACCATCTTCGGAGAAAAGCGGGTACTAAGGTGTTGTCTCGTGCCCCACGGTGGGTGCCAATTGTTCTTGCAGAGAACAAACAAGATAAGTTAGGCACGAGCGTCACCTTACCTATGCAGTCCGCTATCTCCTCAGTTGGCTTCTTCCCGGTTGGTACATGTCTGCTTGGACCCATGAGGGGTTACCTGCAGAAGGGACTCCGAAGCTCAAGTCAACTAAAGGTCTCAAAAAGTCAAATCAGGTGATTAATGGAGTAATGAATGTGTACCTTTAATTACTGGGGTCCACGTGTATTTATAGAGTATTAATTATGTCTGGTTATGCCATGGGCCGAGCCTTAGCTTGGGCCCTAGTTTGGGCTGTAAGTGGGCCTAGCCCTAACCCATGCCCTTAGATTGATTACTGTGGACTTATTGAATATAATGGGGGGTTTTGCTAAGTGTACTAAGGTAGCCGGCCTAAACCAACTACTTCCCTTGAAGGTTTGTGTTGTTCATACGCTGTCTTAGGCAGGTTATTCCTCTGGATGTTTATGTTACCGGTTCAAGCCGGTTAGGTTTAGGTCAGCCTAGCCTAGGCTAGTTACTTGAATGTTTTGGTGTATCGGTATGATGGTCATTTTATTATTATTTTGTTAAGTTGGCTTGGTGTGGTACAAAAATCATATGTGTTATTATTGAAATGAAATGGAACATGTTCCATTTTACTTGGATCCCCTTCCAACTTCATTTTTGATAAAGAAAAAAATAATTAATTTTTGAAATCAATAACATTGAATAATATTTATTCTATTCAAATTAGCAAACACACAGGCGCTGTCGCGCCTTTGTATTCGCATTTTTTAATTTTCAAGAAATTTAAGATCAGTAATAAATATATAATTTTTAAGAAATTTAAGATCAATAATAAAAATAATTTAAACAAAAATAACAAAAATAAGATATGTAAAAAAAATTTAAATAATAATTTAAAACAAAAGAGATTTGTAGAAAAATGATTAAAAGTAAATTATTTATAAAATAATTAATTTTTAAAATAACTAAGGGTAAAACGGGTATTATAAAATGTGGACACAAAAAGAGGAATCCCCTTTATTGTTATGGAATAGATATAGATTAAACAAAAATAAAAAAATAAGATATGTAAACAAAATTTTAAATAATAATTTAAAACAAAAGAGATTTGTAGAAAAATGATTAAAAGTAAATTATTTATAAAATAATTAATTTTTAAAATAACTAAGGGTAAAACGGGTACTATGAAATGTGGACACAAAAAGAGGAATCTCCTTTATTGTTTAAATCAAAAGAGATTGGTAGAAAAATGATTAAAGGTAAATTATTTATAAAATAATTAATTTTTAAAATAACTAAGGGTAAAACGGGTTTTATGAAATGTGGACACAAAAAGAGGAATCTCTTTATTGTTATAGATAGATATAGATAGATATAGAATAGATAGATATAGATATAGATAATAAATATTATTATTACAAATGTTATTTTTTTACTTTAACAAATAAAAAATTATTAAATAATTAATTTTTCATATCAATTATATTATAATATTTTTTTTATTCAAATAATAAATATTATTAATAATTAATTGTATGTTGTCATGTGTGTATTTTTTTAGATATTATGTCATGTTTTGAGTTTACTTTTTATTAATGGTGTGGTTGCAAATGTTTTGTTTTTTGGAAATTAAAATATTAAATTTTTTAAATCAAATATATTTTAATATTAATTTTTTCAATTAATAAATGTTGTTAATATTTTTATTTATGATAAAAATATATAAAAAACTAATTACAACTAATCTAAATATCATTTTATATTACTTTTTTAACATCAAAAACAATTAGGTAATTTTATGTTTTCATCTATTAAATTTAATTTTTTGTTTGTCATATAAGTTAAATCCTTCACAAACTTTTACAAAAAATACTCTCAAATTCACTCCACTATCACCCCCAAATTCATAACAAATAACAACATGCACATCACCTTTTATACTATGTTCTTTTGGATGGATATACTATTCACAATGAATGGGAAGAGATGATTAAAAGGTGAGTAGTGCGTTCTTTTGGAGGTTATACAAGGTGATGAGAGGAAATGATTAGAGGGATTGACTGAAAATTCAATCTCATCGTATATAGTGAGATTAGAGGGTGACACAAATGAATTTACCAAATTACTCTTTATTATTTAATTTTTATTACATGTGATTTAGCGGTTAAAATCAATACATGTGGTTTTAATTCACTTTCTTAATTCTATGTTAACGATAATAATAATTTATTATGGTTATAATAAAAAATTATTACTTCTAAAATTACTATTAAAAAGAAAAAAAATGTTTCCATGTAAATTAATTATTTTCCACCTTATATATTAAATTTATTTTATACAAAATATATTGTATCATTCATTTTTTATAAATATTTTTTTTATATTTTCAATCATTCAATAAAATTTATAAAATAATTTTAAATTAATTATATATAAATTTATATTACCTAACATTTTGGTAATCTAAATTTTTTTTCTATTAAAAGTTTTTTTAATATATCACATCAGTCAATTCAGTCACAAACTTTCACTCTCTAATCTACTCTAGAATCACCTCTAAATCACTTAAAAGAAACAACATTAACTTCATTCTCTAATCCTTTCGATCTCTTCCTCTCTCACTCCTTTTAATCATTTCTCACAAAAAAACACAATCTTAATCAATTCAAATCAATACTCCTCCTCTCCCTCTCTCTCAAATCATCATTCACATTGAAACACACCCTTAGTGTAATATATGAGAAACGAGCCTTAGTTTAATACATGAGAACGGCATAAAGAACTAAGAAGTGCAACTAATAAATTCATCAGCTTATAATTTGTGCGATGTGCAGTGTTTATAGATAACACTCTAGCTTTCATATAAAACAAATTCTGAATTTATTATCTCAGAATCATTATGTTCAAATGAGACGATTTTTCGTGTTTTTATTCACTCCTTTCTATTTCTTGGTTATACGATAAGTCATTATTAAGATAAATTTATTGACAATTACATGTTTGGGAAAGAATAATTCTATAATTTAAACTAACTTTGGAATAAAATAATTGTTTACATTTTTCCCCATAACTCGGAGACCATGACTGAAATCTATAAAACTTTTATAAACTTTATGAAATTGAAAAAGTGGTAGCTTATAATGTTTTTCAACAGTTATTTTCTCTCTCAGTTTCATACCTTTTCCTATAAATAAATAAATTAATTTCAAATAGGTTTTCAATAAATTTATCCAATAAAAAATCGATTTATTATGTATAACTAATTCTTAAAACAATTTAATTTTCACAACTACCTCAAACACATTGTTAAACATGCCAGTGTCAGCCACGTGAGATGATTAAAACTAAAAAAAAAGAAAAAACATGCAGAAGAGTAGCGAAGAAGTTAACCGCAGAAAAGAAAAGTGCTGAACAAGGGTTCTCTAACAGCCGTCCAAATATTAAAGTCCATCAATCCAACGGTCGTAGCCAATCGACCCAAGCGGCGCCAAAGTGCTGAAGAAGTTTCGCTCGTATTAGCGTTGGTATCGTTATTATTCGAATTTTAAGCGAACCATAAAAGTGGGTCCCACAACTAGCTCCACCTTCAATTACGCGCCACCTACCCACACCCGCAACGCACAACGCAGAACATCGCCATCATTATACCATTATACCAATGCGCAAGAAAAGTGATTCAGATAAATAGCGGGAAAATTTCAAAATCAAACCGATCATAACCCTAATTTCAAACCCCATCTCCCTCCCCTATATATTAACGTCAGTGTACCTCCTCCTACTCGCGCCAAACCCAAGATCACAAAACCACCATTACCAGTGACAGTTAGTAAAAATGTACGTCGTAAAGAGGGATGGACGCCATGAAGCGGTGCACTTCGACAAAATAACCGCTCGCCTCAAGAAACTCAGTTATGGCTTGAGCACCGTTCACTGCGACGCCGTTCTTGTCGCTCAGAAAGTCTGCGCCGGCGTCTACAAAGGCGTCACCACCAGTCAACTCGACGAGTTGGCCGCCGAAACAGCCGCCGCCATGACCGCAAACCATCCCGATTACGCTTGTGTTAGTTTCCCTTTCGTCAATTTCAGTTTAATTGGTTGAAATTGCGGTGTCATGTATGTTTTGGATGGGTTACTATAAGTGATTTCTTTTGGTGTTGCAGTTGGCTGCTAGGATTGCCGTTTCGAATCTCCACAAGAACACCAAGAAGTCGTTCTCGGAGACGTAGGTGTCCCTGGAAATTATAATCGTGTTTTTTAATTTGTTATTGTTAGCGTGGTTTGTGTGGTTGGAACTCATACTTGTTGTGGATTCAGGATCAAGATCATGTACTATCATATTAACGAGAAATCGGGGTTGAAGGCTCCTCTGATCGCTGATGATGTTTATGAGATAATTATGAAGGTACCTTGTGATCATCGTATATTCATTTTAGGGAGATGTAATTTAGTCCAGTTTTGCGCTGTGTCTGTGATTCTGATAAATTCGATGTCACGCTAAACATGTTTAGTTCTCAAGAAAGAAAGAATTAGGTAAATTCGATTATATAGTATGTGTAGATTGTTTGAGATTATGATAGATTTGGACCATGTAATAATTTTTTGTTTTCTAGGTATTTTTTATATGTGTACCACCTTGTTTCACAACAATAAAAGCGTTTTGGTATTGAGTGTACAACAGAAGACTGATTTTAATTTTGTGATCTATGATATATAATGAATGAAGTTGTTTGATGTCTTTCTTTTGTATGTGCTGAAATTATCTTTATGTTGTTTTCGTTTGGTTGTAGAATGCTTCTCGTTTGGACAGCGAGATAATCTATGACAGGGACTTCGACTATGATTATTTTGGGTTCAAAACCCTTGAGAGGTCTTACCTCTTGAAGGTTCAAGGGAAGGTTGTGGAAAGGCCGCAACACATGTTGATGAGAGTCGCGGTTGGGATTCACAAGGATGACATAGACTCTGCTGTTAAAACTTACCACATGATGTCTCAACGATGGTTCACCCACGCATCTCCTACTCTTTTCAATGCTGGAACTCCTAGGCCTCAAGTACGAGTACATTTTTATTTCACTATTTTAAAAGTATCCTGTTTTGGTCCTTTTATTTTTTCTTTTATCTATGTTTTGCACCATCAGTGAATTTATGATTTGTCTTATTTATGTTGCTTATGTGAATTGGCAGCTGAGTAGCTGCTTCCTTGTGTGCATGAACGATGATAGCATAGAGGGGATATATGAAACTTTGAAGGAGTGTGCTATCATTAGCAAATCAGCTGGAGGAATTGGTGTGTCTGTCCACAACATTCGTGCTAAGGGCAGTTATATTCGTGGGACAAATGGGACGTCCAACGGCATTGTTCCAATGTTACGTGTGTTCAATGATACTGCCCGCTATGTTGACCAGGGGGGAGGCAAGAGGAAAGGTATATCGTTTATAAGCAATACCCATTTTTCTTGTCTCCTTTTAATTTGTTCTTTAAACTTTATGCTTACGATCTTCTTGTAGGAGCATTTGCTGTGTACTTGGAGCCATGGCACGCTGATATGTTTGAGTTCTTGGATTTAAGAAAAAATCATGGAAAGGTATGATTGAGTTAGCTGAAATATGGCGGTAACAAAGTATTTTGGCTGTCATCAAGGGAGCTGGTTGAACATTATTTATTCTTCTCACTAAGTCTATTGCTATTATGCTTGCAGGAGGAACATCGTGCGCGAGATCTGTTTTATGCTCTTTGGGTGCCTGATCTCTTTATGGAAAGAGTTCAGAGTAATGGACAATGGTCTTTGTTTTGCCCCAATGAAGCACGAGGTTTGGCAGATTGTTGGGGTCAGGAATTTGAGGAGCTTTATCATCGATATGAAAGAGAAGTAAGTTCAGTATTCACTTATTGGTTTCTTTTTGCATCTTTATTTGAAGTGCTTCTACGTATTGGTTATTTGCACCTGAAATATATTTCATAACATGTAGGGGAAAGCAAAGAAGGTTGTCCAGGCACAGAGCCTCTGGTTTGAAATTCTGAAATCACAGATAGAAACCGGAACCCCTTACATGCTTTTTAAGGTACCATACATAAATGTCTTTGATTCACTCCTTTAGACTGTTTTTTGCTTTCCCTGTTGAGAATTCGTTCTGTTTTTTCCCCGTTATTCTAGGATACTTGCAATAGAAAAAGCAACCAACAGAATTTGGGCACAATTAAATCTTCAAACTTGTGTACCGAGGTAATTGAGTATTCAAGTCCAACTGAAACTGCTGTATGCAATCTTGCATCCATTGCACTACCACGATTTGTAAGAGAGAAGGTATGAATCTGTTGCATTTCGACGTGTTGTGGTCTCATTAGTTGGTTTGGACCTTTTTTAACTTTCCGATCTAAATGTTTTTTCTTCTTACTACAAGGATGTCCCGATGGAAGCTCATCCATCTAAGCTTGTTGGAAGCACAGGCTCTCGGAATCGGTATTTTGACTTTGATAAACTAGCAGAGGTACGGTTAACCAAAATTCTGTTTTTTAACATGTGTATTGTGTCTAATTGACATTGCCATTGTATACAGCTAACCTTGTGATGGTTGTGTTTTTGTCATTTTGACTAATGACAGATTACTGCGGTGGTCACAACCAACCTGAACAAAGTGATTGATGTTAATTACTACCCGATTGAAAATGCAAAGCGGTCAAACTTACGGCACAGACCCATTGGTATTGGAGTACAGGGTCTTGCTGATACTTTCATACTGCTTGGTATGCCATTTGATTCACCAGAGGTAAATCTTATCCCGGGACTGTTGTTTATAATCGTTTTATTTGCACTTCAGTCTTATAGTTTACTTGGATATGAATGTAGGCTCAGCACTTAAACAAGGAAATATTTGAGACTATTTACTATCATGCACTGAAAACTTCATCTGATTTGGCTGCAAAAGAAGGTCCCTATGAGACATACAGTGGTAGTCCTGTAAGCAAGGTATAGCAACACTTTCAAATGCCTCCTGATTGAGGTCCCGAGCTCGAGAATAGTTATGCAGCATGTCTTATCTGATTTTATGTCACTTGTATGCACATGCAACTTAAATTTCAAGGCCTAAAGTTAGTAACCTACTCATCCAATTACTTGCTTAAATGATTTTTAAATTTCTCAGGGAATTCTCCAGCCAGACATGTGGGGTGTGACGCCCTCAAAACGTTGGGATTGGGGTGCACTAAGGGAGATGATATCAGAGAATGGTGTGAGAAATTCACTTCTCGTGGCTCCTATGCCTACTGCATCCACCAGCCAGATTCTTGGCAATAATGAGTGCTTTGAACCTTATACTTCAAATATCTACAGTCGTAGAGTTTTAAGGTTGGCCTTTTCACCCTATCTTATTCTGTCTTGGTGCATTATTGTCGCACTATCCTATCTTAATTAACAACCGTTGGTTTCTAGTGGTGAGTTTGTTGTTGTCAACAAGCATCTTCTTCATGACTTGACGGAAATGGGACTGTGGTCTCCTACACTGAAGAATAATATTATCTATGAAGATGGCTCTGTACAGAAAATTCCAGAAATACCTTATGAACTGAAGACTATATACAAGTATGAGATTTACGATTTATTTAAAACCCAACATTTTGCTTCATGGTATTCACTCTAATTTTGTACGAGCAGAACTGTTTGGGAGATTAAACAAAGGACATTGGTAGATATGGCTGCTGATCGAGGATGCTACATAGATCAGAGCCAAAGCTTAAATATTCACATTGATCAACCCAACTTCGGAAAGCTGACTTCTTTGCATTTCCATGCATGGTCCAAGGTAGCTACTAATACAGTACTTGCTTGTGTGTGTTAGAGTGAATGTTCAAATATACATTTGGGTTTAATTGTCTGATATTTTCTATTCTGTTTCCTTGCTGGTTGACATTATTTTTTACATACAGTTGGGGAATTGTAAACTGTTTGCTGATCAATGTTTTACTTTATTTTTTGGTCATTAAAGGGTCTAAAGACTGGAATGTATTATCTTCGATCACGAGCTGCAGCTGATGCTATCAAGTTCACCGTCGACACCACTGTTCTCAAAGTAACAAAAAATCATTATTCAGTTTTTGCATTCAATGTATTTGCACATTTTGATACCAAATATCTTTGCTGTGAATGTAGGAAAAGCCTAATGAAATGCAGGAAAACGGCGATGTGGAGTGTGATGATAATACAAAAATGGCACAAATGTTGTGCTCTTTAACCAACCGTGAAGAATGCCTAGCTTGTGGGAGTTGAACTTTTTCAGAAGTTAACTCTTCTTTGTCCATATTCCTTTTGGGCCTATAGGCGATAAAGATAAATGTTACAACATAAGTCACGTGTTGATCTATTGCTTTTTGAATGATATAAATGCTTTGTATATATTTTGGTATCAATATCATCTGTATTTTTGCTTATTGTATTACTTTATATTAGTCGGCAATGTGAGTTATGGCAAGTCAGTCAGAATATATTTATACAGAAATTGAATCCAGATAATGTTATCGTACAAAGTCTGGATTATCGGATAATATTTCGTATTATGTTGCAAAACAACAGAAGTTTTAAAAACATTTCATTGTGAAATGGTTTAGACTGAATTCAAAGTGAAAATGAAAAACAAAAAGGGTTTTCGCATGCCTTTGATTAATATATTTTTAGTAAGTTCTTTTTGCTATCTTTTCAAAGTTATCCTCTAATTTAACGCAAACCTTATTCTATGGCGATGCCATTGTTTCCCTGTTGACAGTGCCTTTTATATTATACAGTTTGGTGTTACCAATGTTTGAATTGAATAAATCTTATAGAATTAGAAAATGACAGGACATAAATTAAGACATGAATAAGCATGAAATAACAGTAATATGTTTGTTTTCTTTTACTAATGTGTTGTTTCCTTGGGAATATCAGTTTCTACCAAATATATTTTTATTTAGATGTCACTTTCATTTATATGCAAGAATTTGGGTGGAGTTTAAATAAACTTGCACAAGAAAGTATCATTTACTGAATTTGTGCAAGATAATAAACACACTTAAAAACTCACTCAAATTTGGTTGTAATTTTATAATTGTTGCTTGTTAAGAAGTTGGAATGACAACATGTTTATTTTTGTTCCTTTTTAGGAAACTTAGAATTTCAGGGTATGCAATGTATAATATAAGTCCGTATCTTAAGATTTAAATTTCTAATAGACAAATATTTTTAATATATAATATATATTATGGTTAAATTTAATAATTATTTTGATACATCTGATAGTCTACCATTAAGGAATTGAGGTTAAAAATAATTTAAATAAATTTTTTCCATACACTCTTTGAAGTTTTTCTTTTCTATTTTAAGAATAAAACCATAATGAAATTTTAATCTCTAATACAGTCAAAATTATATTGCATGCAAGTTTATTTCTAATTCTTATCAAATGCTATTAAAATTGTACCAAAAAACTAAAATGAAAAAACAATGATTAAAAATAATTAATTAATGTTGTCATTTCAGATGAAGATTCAAACTTATAACGTAAATATTGATTATTTTAACTTGAATTTCTAGTTATCTATATTCTTATTTTGTGAAGGTATTTGTTGTTTATACTGAATTTTTTTTCTGCAGATAATGTATTTTTATAATTTGGTATAAAGGTACCATTTAAAAAGAAAAAGAAAATGGTAAAATCCAATATGTACCTTAAATCCACTGCTTTGCAACAGAGGGTGCACCAAAAAAATGTCAGTGTGCACTCCCATCTAAAACTGAGCATGAGTTGTTAACACATTTAACCCTTGATATTTGAGCAAGCATGGATGAATCAATAACGTAGAATATATAAACAACTCTAGCAAAGAGTAGCCAAGCAAGGTAGCTCAACTAGAGGATGAACCGAAGAAATGTTGCAAAAACTGATCTTGCCTCTTCAGACAGACTATAGTACCAGTTTTACATCAACACATCGTTAAAAATATAACGATTCGTTCCCATCCTACAACACGTCTTTAACTGTTACGATATCTTCGACATAAACAAAGAATTTTGCATCACTTTACTCTCTCAAGAAGTCTTATGCAGTCTTTTCCAAAAATATGAGGGAATAACATGGCTGCAACTCATGAAGCTGTTGTCTGAATACCTCAAAAGAACTTGAGAAATGTGTAAATGAGAAGAGCAAGAGAACAAGAAGAAGGATATTCTTATTGAACGAAAACACGAAAAAATTACATATTAGAACCAAAGGATCGGCTATACATAGCAGAAAAACGAAAAAAAAACACAGAAAAACAGAAAAAGGCGCTTAAGCGCAAATAAGGTAGGCTAGAACGCATGGAATAAAATGGAGAAAATAGAAGATGCGTTGGGCGAGAAGACAGATTGCTGAGCGCGTCATGTAAAAAAATGATTTTTCTGCTGAATTTTGAGAGTCCATCAAGCAGGGAGTAAATATTGAACTTTTCCAGCTTGGAACATAGGTTATGAAAGGCTGATGAAGAGTTTGGGTTAAAATTTCAGCTTGTTAGACGTTAGAATATATGGTTAGAAGCTTAATAAGGCCTTGACGAAGATTTTCTCTTACTGTGGCAATGTGATTGGTACGTTGACGAAAGACTTGATTAAAAGCAATTTCGATAGTAAATTGATTATTACAATACAAGAGGGGGAAGGTTGGGTGTGGGGTTTTTGAAGATCTTACTTGAAATATGTGAGCCATTAAATTTCACAAATAGTAGTAGCAAGAACTCTCTACTCACTCAGTTACTAACACCTTTTGGAATAGTTTCTTTGACTTTTATACTATGATATACGAATATGATACGTGTATTAATGTATCAGATATGACACTATATGATATGTCAAAATATTTATTTTACACATGACACAATACGTGATATATATATATATATATATATATATATTAAAAATTGTACGATAATTCTTACAAAAATGATAAATATATGATTGTTATCATGTGAATCTAAATTAAAATGAAATATATTAAAGTTGTCAACATAAAAACTTTGAATTATTGTCATCATGAAAATACTACTGCCCTATAGATTAAATACTTGATTGATAAGTATTGGTAAAATATCTTAAAGCATCGGACGCAGATACATGTCGGACACGGATACATAACCTAAATTGAAGTATCAATGTTTCGTAGCTTCCAAGATATAGGAGAATGGCCAAGGTAGACGATGTAACCACCAATAAAACCATTAAAATCAGGGCATAGAACCCAATCTGAACCACCAAAGGCTTTCAATTGAACTTCACTATTGGCAAAAAAAAAAAAAAGATTCCTTGCCTAGGAGCTTGTTTAAGATATTGAAGAATACACGATGAAGCTCGATGATGGTGAGTCATAGGAGCAACAACAAATTAGCTTAAATCGTGTACAACATATGTTATGTCTGGCGAACATTGGTAACATACATATGGGCAAGAGTTTTCTCCATATCACTGTTACATATATTATTTCTAACTAAGAAAATGAGACTCGTTCAAAAAACTCAATTTTTAACAAAATTTAAACTTTTAGAACACTATAACAAAAAATGTTTTAGGTAACCACACAAAATTGTGAGTTAAATCACAAAAACCGTGGACTTTGACAACAATTTTTTAGGTGTAGTCTAGGTGAGCGTAGTTGTAAGTAATAGGTCACGCTTTTCAGTACGACAACAATTTAAAAATCGTTGCTTAAAATCTTCATAAAAGGCAATGATTTTGATGTACGTATTTTTCAAAATTTCACATTTTCAACATTGTGAGCACTTGGCCTTTTTAATCTAAAATCAATGGGAGGGAAGAAATTCAAATTTTTACGTTTTTTGAACTAAATTTTGCATTTTCAGTTAAAAAATGAGGGAGAAAATATTTCTAATCTAAAAGCTTTAATTTTTAGTGTATTTTAGACCACATTTTTATGGATTAACCCACACTTTTTACAAGCAATATTTATATAAATGTTGCTTAAGATAGTTTTTAAACCACGTGTAGAAAAATGTTGTCTTTAATGTGTTTATATCACATTTTTATACCCATGGTCTTGTTTAGTGTTGTCTAAAGTCATTTTTGTTGTAGTGGAATTTGAAAACCAAAGATAGTAAATTAAATATATAAAACAAATATTGTATTATCGCGCTTCCAAGTAGCCTCCTTGGCTATGATGAAACACATCGGCTATGATGGAACACAATAGTCTTCCGAACAACATGCCCAACTATGATGGAATAAATTCCTAAACATATCAAAATTTTCCAAAATATATGTCTTCACAAAACCCATCTTTTTAACCCATTCACCTCAAATAGTCATACAACACATAAAATACCAAAAGTTTCAATTTGTAATCACAAAAAAAAAAAAAACTAGTTGAAATACCTTACAAACACTAGCTGATCTTTAGGCAATATTTTGGGAGTGTCAAAATTTTGGTTGAATTACTCTTATTCTTTTTTTTCGTCTAAAAATATCAAGTTGGTCCTCTAATATTTTTTAGTCTCAATTTGGTCCCAATTTTTTTAAAATTAATGTAATTTGATCTTTTTCATTAAATTTCTTGAAGCAGAGCAAAGATTTTTCATCAAAATTGACACTAGGATTATGTCAATTACACTAACAAAGAAAACTATCCTTATTCACAACTTCAATTTTTGATGAAAAATCCTTGGTTCAATTCAAGAAATTTAACGAAAAAATGACAAAATTGTATCATTTTTTCAAAAGTCGGACTAAATTGAAACTAAAAAAAAGAAATTAGAAGACCAAATTGATATTTTTGAACGAAAATAGGAATCGAAAAAGTAACCTCAAAATTTTTATATCATCTAGTCAAAACATTGTATTTACTTTTTTATGATAATAAAAGATAATAAAATAATAATTATTGTTATTATTATAATTATAAATTGAAATATAAATAATTTTTATAATTTAATATAATTAATTTTCATTTATAATGATTAAATTTTTAAAAAATAAATAAATAAAAATATGTTAAATTAAACAAATAACCACTTAAAAGATAATATTAATAAAATAATTATTTTTATTTAAAAAATAATGTAAAACAAAAAGCGAGTTACCTTTCCTTACCTCTTGATTGCTTCGTCCCCTTCCCCCATTTTTCTTCCTTATATTTCAATCCCACCATACATTTTGTCCACTCTTTCTTGTGCTTCCCAAACATTCTTTAGAAGGTACAATTTGACTTGCCTCTAATTATATTTGTAGAGTTCCATTCTCCCTAAATCTCGTAGTCTAGGAGAAATTCACGTCACAGATATCATTTCATAACTACTCCAATTTTTATTAGCCAAAACCAACTTATCTATTTGTAAAAACTGCATTTCAATCACCCTAACAAACTACGCCACACTACCATTTGTTTATTTTACTAATTGTTATAATTTTCTAGAATCTCACATTCCTTCTAACAAATAAAAAATTTTGCCATTGAAAATGTACAATGAAAAAATTAGCATATATACTTCTCATGTCTTCCTCCAATTTTTTTAACCTATGTGAAATCTTAAGTACCTTTAACTTTAGTCAAACATTGATGATTTGCTTTTGACTGCTATTTTTCTGTCTTATTTTAAGGACCTATCCTGAGCAGATGGGTCTAAAGGTTGGCCCATAGGGTGCCAAGGCCCCTAAAACTGTCAGGGTTCCCCATTTTGCACTCATTTGCAAACGTTCCCTTTCTCAAACACTCTTTCCCTTCTAACAGAAGCTCTGCTAGGGTTTGGACATTTCCCTCTTCGAGCTCACACAAACACATCACGTAAGTTGATGTGTTTGGCATGAGCTTGGTGTGATATACGCTTGGTTAGTTAAGTATATATATACACACACATATTGGCATGAGATTGATGTGTATGAGAACTCTATGAGTGGTTGGTGAAACATGGATAAGGTATGGGTAGGACGTAATCCCATGACTTTCATAGTGAGTGCTCATGGTGGTGCCTCATCTAATGGACGTAATCCCATGGATCCTTCTAATGGGTGTCCCTGGTGGTGCCTCATCTAATGGACGTAATCCCATGGACCCTTCTAATGAGTGTCCCTGGTGGTGCCTCATCTATTGGACTTAATTCTATGAATCCTCGGAGTGAGAGTTCATGGTGGTGCCTCAACATCAGAACGTAATTCCACGAGGGTAACGTGGTGGTGCCTCAAGACCAGGACGTAATTCCACGAAGGTCTCGTGGTGGTGCCTCATGTAAGGATGTAATTTCGCGAAGGCCTCGTGGTGATACCTCACTGCTAGGACATAATTCCACGGTCTCGTGGTGACGCCTCATTATGCGTATTCAGATAGTCTAGCCTTGGAGTCTTAAATGGTTTGGTATCTCATGTGTGAGTTCCCGTTATTTATGCTTGACTATGTGATTGAATGTTGAGTGTTATGATATAAGAATCTTTAGCACTAGCTTACCCTTCTGTTTGCTTGTATGTTTGTGTGTGGGTTTTTTTCTCCTTTGCGATGATCATCGATTTTATTGATGTGAGTAGATGTGAGAACCCCTGACAATGGTAATGACAATAGGAATGCTGCAACTTCATGGTTATGGACGAGTATTGGGCTCACTATGGGGCCCGCGACTGAAGGAGTTTCATTAGTTAGATTTTCTCTTGTTCTAGACAAGAACTTGTGCTGCTTTTGAACTATTGTACTTATGTTAGGCAGTGTGATGCTTATTTTCTTTGTTATGAATATGTTGGGGTATTATGTACCTTCATATACCAATTTCCGTATTCTCTGGATATTTATATATGTAACATTTTTTTCAAATTAGATTTATCTATTTAATTGGGACGTTACACCCGTATACCTATGAATGCTTAAACCAAACTTAAATTCATTATTTACGTACTTGGAACCTTTTTTTTTTATGCACAAACTCACTTGAATGCTAAAGTGTTCAACTTAATTTTATAATTCATAGCATGAATGATACTTAAAGCAGCATTATCTGTATCGTTTACTTGTACCAAGATTGTTCTTTAGTTTCATAATATTTAATTTGTTATTTATTCCAATGATAAATTAGATAAAACAATGCTGCTTAACTTAAATCAACTTCTTATTTTTTTGTATAAACTAATCATCCTCGAAAGTAATTATTAATTACTAATATCTTCTGAACCTTGACGACGACACAATAATCTTTTTTATTATTATTATGGTTTATTGTATATTTACAGTTCCATCACCGATAATTTATTCTTGGACTACTAACTAAGAAACACAAACAGTCATACGTTGATGTTGTCATCAAATTGATCCGAAAGCCAACAAATTGTTTTAGAAAGTTACACTCATACATTTTGTTTTCATCCCGAGATTTGCTTTTTATGGAGTACCATATATTATTAATTAATTAAAAAAATATTTCAAGAAAAGTACTGAAAAATTATTATTCACAATAATTAATTACGATAGTTGATCTTAAATCAATACAATAATGTGTTTGGGTTTGAATAGCTATCAAAATTGATTTTGACCTCCAAAATCACGGTGACAATTGAAGAAATGGAAGGCATTAATTGCTTTTAGTTTCAACTTGGAATTATGATTGGTTCTTGAAAAAGATATGTATTCTAATCCAAACAATCCACACCACAGATTTGCATTTGAAGTTGAATTCGTTGTTAAATGTTAAAATTGATTTTATGAGTTACAAAAAAAGTCGGTTAAGACCTCTAATGGCGTGATCTGAAACAAAGTTGTGATTGAAATTCAAAGTCTTAGATGTTCTAACAACACCATTGTCGCTTTCAAGATTTTCAAAGGAAAAGGGTAGAAAATATTAAAAACAAAACTTAGGTTGACGTATATTGAATTAAATGATTTACAGTCACATATTTTTTTCAAAACTGAGGGAGCAATCAAAGGACATAAATGGTTGACAAATCCAAAATAATAAGTATAAATAAAATTTCAAACTCTGACCTTTGCAATCGTGCATTGACCCTTGAATTATTCTTGTTTATTTATTGGTTTTATTGTGCATTTCATTACTGAACCTACTTTAGGTGTTGACTTCGAAGAGGCCCAAAACCATGTGGAAGTGCAAGTTGAGGAAGCTGTACAAAATTCAACCACGTTTTGTTGTTCAGAAAATGTCATATCTGGGTTTGGTGCCATATTCCATTCTTTTGAAAAAGTTATTGAATATGATATGAGAAGAATTGAGTTTTCATATTTTAAATTTAAATTGTAATTTTTAATTTTTTTTAAGACTCTTTAAAGGAGTTATTAGTTGATTAAAATTTAGAGAAAATTTGCATTTAATATAACTCAATGAAGGTATATAAGTTATCACTTTATTCTATATTTTTTTCTTTTAATTTCATGCGTACACTATTCAATTCAAGGCCTTTAAACGGTGAGAGTGAAATTGATTTTTGGCATCTTATATAAACCCTAAACCCTATATATTACGTTGATCTTATTCTACATAAATAAAACATGAAATAATTTATATTAATATATAATTTAAGTGAAATAAACTTTTAATTATTTTTTATTTTTGAAAAAATACAATCTAATAAAAAGTATTAAATAATATGACATCCTATAATTTGAAAATATTTCTTTATTTTTTACTAATTTTTATTTATTTTAAACACTCAGACAACTCTTTATTTGTTAATTTTAATCTTGATAATTTTAAAGAAAAAGTTCCATTTCTAGAAATGATATAACTTATTATGTACCGATACTTCAACTTAGGTCATGTATCTGTATTTGACACGTATCGTGTCCGATATTTTAAGATACTTATTAATGAAGTATCTAATTTATAAAGTCGTGGTACACTATAATAAAATATTTGAATAATAATTAATTTTAGGGAAAAAAAATAATTAGTGACTAGAATATAAAAATAATAAAATTAAAGATCATTAAATATACTCATGTTTTTTTATTGGAAAAGTGGCTAGAATTTGATTTTCCGAAAATAAATTTGAATCTGATTTTCTGTTTACAAGAAAAACAACTTAAAAAAGAGTGCTAAACCTTTTGACCAAAGTGTCACCGTACTGGGCAGTGATAATTTTTACTTTGATTGATATGAACCCACACACTACACCCATCTACTGTTTCTCAGTGCAACATCATACTCTTTTCATCCACTCATATATTGTGCGAACCAGAGAAAAGTAAAAAGAGAGACTACAAATGTGTACCAAAAATGAATAAAAAAAGAAAGTTATAATATTACTTACTTGATCTCATAATTTTTTATTTAGTTCAATTTAATCTTTATTGTTTAGTTTAATTTAATACTTTAATTATTTTAAAAAGATTTAATTTGGTTTGGTCATCTCTGTTAAGTTGAAATTAATACTGTGTCTGTACAGGATACATGTCAAGCCGTAAAATTTTTTATTTTTTTTATTTTTGTTAATTTTCTTTTTTTTTCTAAAAATTTATAAACTGTCACATGTCAGGTTACTGTCGCGTTACGTGGTAGTTTACCGTCATGACACGTGACAATGGTAATAATTGTTTTTAATTTATTCCTCTATTTAAATTTTTGATTCAATTTAGTATCCCAATTCTTTAAAACGATCCAATTATGTCCTCTCCAATTTTGTTCTCTCCATTTTGAGATCAAATTAGTAAATAAGCTTAATTACAACTTTTATATATATATATATATATATATATATATGTTAGAATAATTTTTTTTAATATATATATCAAATCATTTTATCTAAATACTCAAATTATTCTTTTTTT
>Ga0214543_1006037_pt1 | contig 21839 bp, 9 predicted proteins | sample CNSS2metaG_FD_160094 | JGI IMG/M metagenome (GOLD analysis project Ga0214543, IMG submission 160094) | Root nodule microbial communities from cowpea collected in UCLA plant growth center, Los Angeles, California, USA - CNSS2 | ecosystem: Host-associated > Plants > Roots > Nodule | place: USA... | reverse complement strand
ATGTTTCCTTTATCATAAAAATTTTATTATTTTATAAAAATTAATTAAAATTAATATTGAAGTAGTAAGAAAATGGGTATGGGTATGGGTACGAGATTATACCCGTTACCCGGTGGGGATGGGGATGTGTCAAAAGTTTAATACCCGTTGGGTTTGGGTATGGAAATGGGGATGAATTTTTTTTACGGGGATGGGTATGGGATAGCGAAACCCGTGCCCGCCCCGCCCCGTTGCCATCCCTAAACCTAGTGGAGAGGAGGCTATAAAATAAAGAGAGAGGCAGAACAATAGAGTCAGAATACACTGAAAGCCCTAACACATAGAGGGAGAAGCCCTAACACATAGAGGGAGAGGTAGAGGGAAAATTCTGTTCACGTTTTTCATAGAGCTGTCGCAGTAAATTCGGCGCTGCGGATTCGTTCACCGTTGGATCGGGCTGAAATTCTTACAGCAGGTTCGGAACTCATTGCTCTTCATTCTGACCGGTCGGATCTTTGATACGAGGTCTGAGTTGGAAGATATTAATTTCGCACTGCAGCAGTGATTTGTAGAGGTTTTCCTCTCTTGTTCTTCTCTATTTGAAAGCTTTGTTGCTTTGTTATTTGGTTGGGTGTTGGCACTAATTTGTGCTATTGATTGAGACTCTTTTGTACTCTTGTTGATCATAGTGAAGCTATTTCTTTGGTCTGGACGACTCGTGGTTTTTACTCTTGATTTGAGGGGTTTTTCACGTTAAAAATCTTGGTGCCTTTATTTGTGCTTTTTGTGATTTATTATTGCTGCTCCTTGATTATTGCTCCTCATAGATTCTTGCAAGTTAGGAGAAATTATATCCGCTGCATTCTCTGGTATATTGTTTGTTGTTGTTTTCCCCATCAATTACTAATATATTCTTGATGGTATTTTATTAATTGTTACATAAAATAAATTTGAATAATGAATAATTTTGAAGTAAATTTTTTAAGTAAAAAAATTATATCTAAATTAACGTTGGTCGAGTCCGAATCCGCTCAACCTTCGATCTCTGGCTCGGTTCCATCCGATCCTTGACTCCAGTTCGATTTGGTTCGACTTTCGACTCTAGTTTGAGTTAGTTTGATCTTCGTCTAGATCTGATTCAACTCGATTTTCAGTCCAAGTCTAATTCAACTCGACCTTCAACTAGGACCGACTCAACTTATCCTCCAACTCAGACCGACTTGGTTTGACATTCAGTCAAGGTCAGCTCGACCTTTGGCCTGCGCCTACTCGATCTTCGACTCATGCTGACTCAACCTTTAACCTTAACTGACTCGGCTAGACTAAGTCGACTCAACCTTTAGCCATATTGACTCATCTCGACCCTTTGCTTGCGCCAACTTGACTCGACCTTTGGCTCGTGTTGACATGTCTCAACCTTCGACTCGTACCAATTCTTATTGAACTTTGGTCCGGTCTAAATCTATTCTAATTTCAGTCCGAGCTAATTGACTAGACTGAGTTTTCAACCTTAGTTGACTCAACTAAGCTTTCAGCCTAAGCTCACTCAGCTCAAGTGCGAAGTGAAAAGTAATACAATTTCATTTTTTTTTATATTTTTAATATATTTGAAATTCTTCTATTTTATTCATTTAAATTACTTTTAATTTTTTTTAAATTTAAATTTCTTTTTAATTACATTATCCAAACAAATATTTTATTATAAAGAATTTTAAAATTTTGAAATAAATATGAATTATCCTCCCATCAAATCACAAATTTAACGTTGTCAAATTCTTTGACAGAACTAAATAAAGTAGATTTATTTACTGTTGTCATATTCTTTAACAAAACTAAATAAACTACAATTTAATGTATTTACAATCTTAGTGTTGTTATTTTTCTTCCTTGAAGTGTTATATTGATTGGTAATATCATTCTTGACCTTTATTTGTGTTCTCTCCCTGAATTTTGATCTTTCTCAACTTTGATTCCAACCCTTCTGGTTACTCCTTCCTCTATTTTAAGTAGTGAGTTAGAATGTTTTTCTTTTTTAATTTTATTATGAATTTATGTGTCTCCTTTGAAACAAGTTTTAATATCCACCACATGCCTAAATTTGAGTATTGTGAGTACGATGTCTTTGAATGAAAACGTACAAATCTTTCCTCTTACTTTTCTATAAAGATAAATTAGGACCACACCATCGTACCTTTTTCACTTATACATTGAATTATTTATTCTTTTTGACAATTTTTTTTAATTCATCTTAACCAGTTCATTAGGAGTGTCAAAATAAGCCAACTTAACTCACATAGATTGACTCAATACGGATTGAACTGAAAAAGAGTCAGCTCAACCCAACTCACCTTTTGGTAAACTAGAAATTTTACAACCTGGTCCGACCCATCACGAGTTAATAGAATGACTCACTTACGATTTTTTTTTCTTGCAATTTATTTTATACACTATGATAAGTGTATATTATTAGCTAAATTGTATATCATTTTGACACTTATCTTGCATTGAATTATTGTTAAAATAATTATGAATGCCCTAATTTTATATTATTACAGGATGTGGTGATGAGAAAATATAAAAAATGGAATTTAATACATTTTTTGTTGTTTTAGCGGTAAAATGAAGGAAATTATGAAGTTGGTGCTAAGTCTCAAAATTTGCCGCTTAAACCAGAAAGATGAACTGAGAAAGTAAATTCCATACATTTTTCATCTCTTTCTAAAAGATTAAAGAACAATAAATGGAGAAGAAAAAATTTGATCCAAAAGAGCATAATCATATATAAGCTACACACATCAATATCTCTATAATCAATATAACTCTCATAATCTTTACACATAAAACATTTTAAATACTAAGAAAAAAATATGTAGTTTCCAATAATATATTCATATGTACTACCTATAAAAAATTTCACAGCCAAAAAAGCCTGAATAACCGTTAGGATTCCTTTTGAATTTTATTCAACCCAACTCTTATCACTTAATAATTTCTGACCAACACATATCTCTAATCAATGCATAACATTAAACTAGTGAGGACTTGCACTTTTTCTTTAGAAGCCAAGACTCCCAAATCATAAAATTAAATCATACACAATTTCTATTCCATCATGTCTCATTCCTGCTTATAAACCCACTCTATATGCAATGAATCCGCTTTCCCACAAGATTCTCTCATTTAAAGATCACCAAAATTTACCATGAAACTGACAAGTTTTGCTTAGTAAGACCAATTACTAGCTCAGAAAGTTCTTCTAGAGAATCAATGACAAATAGTCTCGATCAACAAACTAAACATTGAAACAAAAATACAGATTTATTTGCCCTGTGATAGAAGACACTCCCAACAAGGCCTCATCTTTTAACTCTGCGACACTCGAATTTGACTGTCGCTCAACAAGCAAGCCTCTCCTGACTCTCTATCAAACTCAATTTCGACAATCACTTAACAAGCTTGTCCAACGAGTCTACATAATCACATACTAGTATTAAGGGTTAAATATGTTTTTGGTCCTCTGACTTTCAGTGAATTTTGAAATTATTTCATTTTGAAACTTTGAAACAATTTAGTCATTCATCTTTCAAAATACGTGGATTTAGTCCTTTTAATCAAATTTTGGAAGGTTTATTTAATGTTTCGTACGCATTTCAGGATTGTATTTGAGTTGTTTATATTGTTTACACATTTTCGTTTTAATGTTAAGTCAAATACTATTATGAAACGTGCTTAAAATGTCAAATAAACTAAACAAAATTTGATTAAAAGGATTAAATCCACGTATTTTGAAAGATGAATGACTAAATTGGTGTCATTCATCTTTCGAAATACGTGGATTTAGTCCTTTTAATCAAATTTTGGAAGGTTTATTTAATGTTTCGTACGTATTTCAGGATTGTATTTGAGTTGTTTATATTGTTTACACATTTTCGTTTTAATGTTAAGTCAAATACTATCATGAAACGTGCTTAAAATGTCAAATAAACTAAATAAAATTTAATTAAAACGACTAAATCCATGTATTTTGAAAGATGAATGACTAAATTGGTCCAAAGTTTTGAAATGGACTAATTCCAAAATTCACTGAAAATTAAGGGACCAAAAATATATTTAACCTTTTTTTTAATTCTATTATGAATTTATTTGTCTCCTCTACTTGAAACAAGTATCCACATGCCTAAATTTAAATATTGAATGCAATAGATAATGTATAATGAATAAAAATGTTATACAAATTCACCGATTTATCATCTACAGTTGAAGTTTTGTAAGCTTAATACAACCTACTATTTTAGGTTGGTTGATATATTAACATGGCTCCTCACAAATCAGCTCCGTTAAAATTGCGGTAGATTTTATATCATTGTTAAATTATAAATTATTATATGCGATAAATATTTCTCAGTTCTAATTTTAATTATACTAAACTTTTTAGAAAAATCTTCCAAAAGAAATCAATGAAAAATTTCCTAAAATAATAAATTAAAATTTATATTTATATCTGATGAAGGAGTTAGGTAAAAGTGTGGATGCAACATGGAATTAATAGTGGTACAATTAGTTTGGTCGCATGTTTAAAGAGTGGCACCATTACGATCATAGCCATTTGATATTTTATTGTTGTTTCGATAGGGACATATGATGAACAAAAATATGATAAATATATCAATACAATATATATCTAATATGCTTTATTCTGAAAATAATATAATATGATAAATTTTATATGTATGTTAAAAAATATACAACTTTTTTGAAAAAATATAATAAATATATGATCATTATTGAATATATTTAAATTAAAATTATATAAATTAAATATTACTAAAATAAAAAATAAAAAATAATTATTATTTTATAGTTTAAATATTTTATTGATAAATATTATTAAAATATCAAACACTTATATGATACAAATTTAAATATCGGTAGCTCGTAAATTTGAATACTGTGTTGGTCTAAAACTAGCACATCTTAAACATGCCAACTAATATTAAAATATTTATTTCTAAATTTCTTTTAAGATTAATTCAATCTTTCTTTAATTCACATCCTTAAAATGATTTATTATTGAGAATCAAATAAGAAAAGTTAAAAGTTATTTTATATTTAGAAATTAAGTAAATTGCGAATAAAAAGATAGATTCATTTAATATTATATACAACAATAAGAAGTCTATAATTGTCTTTTGTTGAAGGTGCGATCTCATCTCTTTTATTTTATAAAAATATTTTTATGAATCATGCTATTTTTTTGGAATTTGATCTCTACATAATTTAATATTATTGTTTTCAATTCAAAGGAAATGTAAACAAATTTTCTTATAACATTTTTAACTGCGCATTAAATTGTATACATAATTTTATATAAAATAATATTATTAATAATATAAGGTACCTTATGTATTATTAATATTTTCGACCTACCATCATCTTCCCCTTTTTTCATTCCTATCTCTGCATACGGTTGCTCATTCAATTATACAGTCGTCCCCATGTACAATAATGGAAGACTATGTGTGGAGACTTTACCACCACAAATTATTCTATGACATTCAATCACTCTTTACCCTAGGTTAAGGTAATTATGGATAAAGGTGTTAATTTGGCAATGATCCATATACCAGTTCTTGCTCACCCTTCATTAAGCCTCATTTTAGGGGCTCCCAAACAAGGGGACAAAAAAAAAAAAGCTTCAACCTCAAAATCCCCTCTTAACTTAGTTAGGACCAAAGTAAAGGTAGGTTTAACCCCACTAAAATATTTTAACTAATTGTTAAAAATAATTTTAAGTCTAAGTCAAAGATCAAGCTAAACCATCTCGGGACGTATCAACATTCAAGACGGGTCAGTACAAGCCGAGGACTGTAACAGGTTTGCCCATGTTGAAGTTCGAGATGGGTTGGCCCATGCCGATAGCCGAAACGGGCCAGACTGAGGTAAGGTTGAGACGGGTTGACCTGGGTTGAAAGTCGAGACTAGTCGTGCCTAAGATCGAGAAAGGTTGGTGCATGCGAAAGGCAAAGACGGGTAGGCTCGAGCCAACGGTCGTGACTAGTCGGTTTGAATTATTGGTCGAGATGGGCAAGTATAGGTCGACACTCGAGACAGTCTGCCTTGAGCCGACAACCAAGACAGGTTGGCCCGAGCCAACGGTCGAGACGAGTTGACCCAGGCCGACGGTTGAAATGAACTGTCCTAGATCAACGATCAAGACGGGCCAATTCGTGCTGAAGTTTGAGACGGGTCGGTCTAGGCCGAAGGAGGAGATAGGTTTGCCGAAGTTGAAGGTCAATCCTGGGTGATTTGGATGAAGGTCGAGATAGGTCGACCTAAATCAAAAGTTTCATAATATATTTAAAAATAATAATATATTTTTCATGTTTAAAAAGAAAGTCCATGACTGATCCTCGTCCATAAGGCTTTTGTGAGCTTTTTTGTTGTGTGAATTTGTTTAATGGAGAGCTTTTTGACTCTTGGGCATTCTTGAACACAGCCCACATGGGTTAGGACGAACAAAGTCATATGAATTGAGCCAAATTGACAACTTTAATTATGAGATATTTGACTGTTATTTTTTCATTGATACATATTATTTTTATCCAAGGATTAAACAAATGTCACCAAAATTTTAGGATGATTGATACAAATTATAATTCTGAAATATAAAAAAAATAAAGAATAATGTTTTATTTGAATACACATATGCAAGGTAAAAGTTATGTTACTCCATTTTTTTTTATATTACTTTGTGTATGAATTGTAACAACATAATTATACTTATTTGATATATTTGATTTTTCTAATATAAAAATATGTTATCAGTGAAACTATTTTTGTTGAGTATTGAAATAATGTCTTTTGTTGATAAAACTGCTCAAAATAGAGAATTTTGAAGAATCTAAGACAAAATATAATTAATTAGTGGTGGATATTACAAATCCAACATGATTTTGTTAACTCCCAAGCTATTGTGGTTGAATATTGACATAACTCTTTTATTGAGGTTCATAATAGAAGATTTTGGAGATTAAAAATCTAGCTTTTTAGGAATAAAAGTTACTGGAAATTATTGAGAATTTATAATTAATTAATTTTATAAATATCAAACTTGTATTTTACAAAAAGGATTAAGCTTATAATACTATCACGGTAACAAAATTATTAAATATAATTAAATTTAGAGACAAAAAATAATTATTCATTGTATGGACTAAGTTAGACATCATTTTATAATATTAAGTAATTAAAACCTTAATACTTAATGTTAGACACCAATTAGACCATAATTAACAAATCAATTATATAATTTTATTAATAATAAAGATTATATTAAATACTAATAATTTTAGTTTATAAATGACTTACACCGTAGTCAATGTGAGATTTTTATATTTCTTTTTATAAAAAAAAATATGTAAAAGAAAATAATTGAATTATCTCAACTCATACAAAATAAAACATACATATAATTATCAATCTTCATGTGTAAAAGGATTAGAGAAAGATTTTTTATGTAAATCTATAGGTTTATCACACACCCAATGTAAAATAAACATTGTACATACCCTTTTGTATGCAGGTTGAAGCACCTAAGTGTTTCAATATATATAAACATATATATTTGGCTAAAAAAAAATCAATCTTCATATATTATGTAATTATAGATCATTGAAGTGATAAATTCTCATGCACATTTTCATCTTAATTGAGAATGTGATTTATGTGAGTGTTTGTGTTTTCAAAAGCTAAAAAAATAAATAAAGAACTTCTTAAAACTAACATGAAGAGTGAATCTTTTTATTTGTAAATAGGAAAATGGTAGGTACACTATTCATGGTTATAGTTTATTATTATTAAATAGATATTACAACAAGGTCATATAAATGACATTAAATATGCATGTTCTTTTGGAATGCCCAATTTGCTTGAGCAAGAGTTTCAAGAATTGGTCTTCTTCCTTTTTCCATGGATTTGCTTCTCAGAAGACGACGTTGTCTTTCTCCATGCAAAATATCAGCAATCCTTCACAAAAATATAAATCCATTCCCCTCAAAATATAATTCCATTTTATATATATACACTACTAAAAATTTTCATATTACATTAAATTTTTCTTACAAATTTGTTAAGAAAATTTGTAAAAAAAGACTTTTTCCTGTTATTTTTTCTAAGAATTTTGTTTGGCAGATGACGTAATTATTTTCTATAAAATTATAAAATTTGCAAGTATTTTTACATAATTTGTTGCGAAAAGTGTTTTATAGAAAATATTTTGTAAAAAAATTAACAGCAATTTTCTGTAAATTTTTTTTCATAACAAAATTTATAAGTATTCTTAAAAAAAATTTAAAATAAAATTAACAGAAAATATGAATTTTTTTAATGATAATTGAATCGAAAAAGACAGCATAATTGAAGTAAATTAATAATTTAGCTCATTTTTTTTTTCACCTGTCAAGAGCTTCTGCATATGTTCCCACACCTTCTTCTAAATCAAAAGTATCCAAATTAAACGTCACAACTTTTTTCTGTAACAGTTGTTTTCCACTCTCTTCAAGACCGTCCAAGCTTGCTTTTGTAACATTAACAGGGTCCGACAAATCAGGATTCAAGTCGTATTCCTACCATTCATTACATCATTCATCAACATTATGAATATGGAATAAAAAGTAAATTTATAGTTCTACATTAAGTAGAAATAATAATATGACTAACATACAAGAAAACAATACGCGTAAATTACTATGAGAAAACATGTATGTAGGTTAGGTTTTTAGAGGAGAAGGTTTTAGTGGAGAGATATAACATCAATGAGACCTGAGTTCAATCATATAAGATATTGACATCACTTTCAACTCAAAATCTTAAGACAATAAATTTATGAGTTTTTATTCTTATATTTATACTTTCTAATTTTTAATCAAGACTTAGATTCACACTTGAATTTCTAATCATTAGAATTAATAAAAAATCTGTTAATAAGTAAAAGTTGACACCGAATAGTTATTAGCGCAAGAATTGTGTCACTCACATTACTCTAAAATCATTTGAATGAAAATTTTCTCATAATGAAAAGAAATGTTTACCTGAACTCGAAGGTAGGTATTGCGAGCTTGAAAGCCTGAAAAGATTGAAGAAAGATAGTATTCGGTGATTGCTGTATAAGCACGACTTAGAAAATTGGTATCAATAACATCCCATGTTTGTGTCTGCCATGTGCCGGCAAGGCGAGCATCAAAAGTCTCCTCAATTTTTGTTGCTCCAGTTCCCAAAGACAACACTAGAATTTCAGGATACTCATTTTGTTGTAGCACTTCACTCACCGCTATTAGTGTCTGCTCAAATTCAACATAACATTGTTAAACTTCATACATATACATCAAATGCAATATAACTTACATGCAATTTCATTAATTTTGTTACGATAGGAGATTTTAATTCTAACTTAATCTTATAAAATCGGCTTGTAAGATGAGACTTGAACATATTTATTATATACGGTTAATTGCTCTTATTTCTAGTAAAAGTGATACTTTCAACATGTCTCACTATTAGAAATTTTTATATTATATGAGATTTTTTCTTATAAATTTGTTAAAAAAATTCCAAAAAAAGACCTTTTTCTGTCAATTTTTTTATAAGAATTTTAATTGGCAGATCATTCCTTCATTGGTAATCATTTTTTACAAAATTATAAAATTTGTAAATATTTCCTACGAAATTTGTTGCGAAAAGTGTTTTATGCGAAATATTTTGCAAGAAAATTGGTAACAATTTCTTGCAATTTATTTTTTCTCAACAAAATTTGTGTTTCTTACGAAAAAATTTTAAAAAAAAATTAACAGAAAATATGAGTTTTTTTAGTAATATCTCTTACGTTAAGATATATACATTTTGAGCAGAAACTAGACATTTAATGTGTTATCCAATAACAGAAGAAGAATAGATTAAACAAAAGACAAATTTTGTTATGAAAGACTTTAATCAATAACTTTAATATTATATTAAAAATTAAATTTTAAACTTAATTCAAGATCAGACTTTCAACAGATTTATAATCAAATAACAAAATTAACAAACCGGATTCACAGCTGCTTCACCACCATCAACCAAATTGAACTCAACACCATCATTCCCAAAAAAGTAGGGTGGTAACAGTCTGGGTGCAGTTGAAGTGGATATGCATATATCCGACAACAAGGCATTTAAGTATGGAACCTTCTCAAGCTGCATCACAAAAACATTACATTAATTCATGTTTGGATTTTAAAGTACGAAGAAATAAATGGATATGGTGTATAACCTTGTAGCTTGAGAATACAAATGGCTTTTGTTTCTTGATATCGAAAGCTGGAATTACAAGATTGGTCATTGCTTGATCAACTCGTGTTTCCTTCAACGCTTCACGAGCTGAATCATGTAAACCCTCCCCATCGAATTGGGGACCGTTTCCAGGTCTGCATGTTTGGATGTTTCATCGAATAATTGTTGGTAATTAATAGTAATAATAATGATGTTGTGAAAACATTAAATAGGACAATAGCCTCATTTGAGGGATTGAGTTGCATTTTTCATCAAATTATCTTATCTTTCTTTAATTTGTCAAATTTGCATATCATATAGAGTAGGACGAACTCACATTTCACCTTTTCTTTAAAGCTAAAACATAATTTAAGAAATTAAATTTTATATATTATATTATATTACTTGAAAGCGGTACATATTTAATAAAAGATTTAATTAGTGATTTAGTCATCTAATTGATTGGTTTAGTTCATTTTAATTTTTGTATTACTTAGTGGTTCAACCTCTAATTTTTGTAAAAATGTTTAATTTGGTCATTTCGATTAAGTTGATCTATACATGTCAAGTGTCATTTAATAGAATTTTTATTTTTTTAATTTAAAAAAATATATAAACTGTCACGTATCAGGTTATGATCGTGCCACGTGTCAATTTGTAAATTTTTTTATTTTTAAAATTTTTTATTTAAAAAAAGATTTACTCCGTGTCAAGTGTCGATATTTAAAATTTAGTCTCTATATTTATAATTTTGATTTAATTTAGTCCCTCTATTTCTTAAAATGATCCAATCTTGTCATCTCCAATTTGAGACCAAATTAGTAATTGAGCTTAATTACAACTAATATATTAATGTTAAATAATTTTTTATTATTTTTACATCAAATCACTTCCTAAATACTCATATTATATTATTTCTAAATTTTTTCACTTGTAATTTTTTACCCTTGAAATTTTGTACACTTGTAAAAAATAAAATAATTTGAATATTTAAGTGAAATAATTTGATGTATAAATTCTAAAAAATCATTAATATGTATATTTAAGTTGATATTAAGCTTATTACTAATTTGATCTCAAAAATTGAAGAGCACAAAATTGGATTGTTTTAAAAATTAGAAAATTAAATTAAATCAAAATTGTAAATAGAGATACTAAATTAAAAACAACCACAATTGTTATATTTTTAAATATCAAATTTTAATTCTTAATTATATTAACTATTTTAGTTTATTTTATTAATAACATTAATTAATCAATTCAAAATAATATATGTACATTTAAATAAAAATTTAATATATATAATTATAAAAATATAAAAATAAAAAGAAATTAAAAAAACAAATTGCAAACTAATCTACAAACCAATTAGTCCGTACCGAGTCCAGAGGCCAATCTTTTTAACAAAATAAATTAATATTGTTATTCGATTTTGATATTTTTAATTTACTATTTCAATCGTTCTTATATTATATCATATTATTAAAAATAATAAAAAATATATATTAAAAAGTGATTAAAATAATAAATTAAAAATAGATCAAAATATTATTATTCTACTTTTTATTATTTACATTTTACTACGAATTTGTTTTTTTTTTATTCTTCTTTTATGTGTCTTTAAAATAATTTTATAACCACCGATTTTAATTTTTTATAATTTGTTAAGATAAATTTTAAAGTATATTAACATAGTATATTTTGAATGTTGAACACATTAACACCTAAAACTTTTTGTAGAGTATTTGGACTCAGTTTTGACACGTTAACTTGGAATTAAGACAAACTAAATCAAGTTAATCAACATTAGCACCTCTAATATTAAATATTATTATACCTAGATGCGTTGAATATACGAGGGCCATTTTGTTTGTAGAACTCAACAATTTGTGCAGGAGTATAAGCAGCACGAGTAGGATCATCAAGGCTTGGGGTGGCTAACATGGCTACTGTGATTGCACCAGTGCTGGTTCCTCCCATCACATCAAAGTAATGTGCTAAATCTGCATTTGGATCCTTAGCCTGCAACTCAACAAAATTCAAGTTAACCTCATAAACATTCATTCATTCATGCCATTTCAATACATATGCAGAGTATATGAACAATAAGAATGAACCTTAAGAGCCTTATCTAAGTACTGAAGAACTTTTGCTGGAACAATGGCCTTGATACCACCTCCATCAATGCTCAGAATAGTTGTCAATTCTCCATTGTTGGATGGAGGAAGCTTCTGGGCACTGAATCCACCAATCACTTGCCCAGCAAACAGCAGAACAAACAAAACCAAATGAGCCATTAATGGCTTCCCAAGGTTTAGTACAGAAGTAGTACAGAGAGTGTTGTGTGTTTATGTTCATAAATGTTAAGGGTATTTATAGATATATTTTGGAGGATACATGCATATACTATATTTGGGATTATTTTATGCATGGAAATGGCAGTGCATATACTATATTAGGGTTACATTATTGCCATCTGACCCACATTAATGGTTTGTTTCAACTGGGGTAGTAGTGAAAAGGGAAAAGAAAGATGGAAAAGGAAAACAATTGTAGAAAGTTAGGTTCTTTGATTATTGGATGAAAACACAGTGACTGAATTTGAATATAAAACAATATATGCATTTATATTCAATAATTATATTATATAATGCATTACTAATATATTATTGATGGTATTTTATTAAATGTGTATATAAAATAACTTTGAATAGTGAATAATTTTGAAGTAAATTTTTAAGTAATATATATATATATATATATATATATATATATATATATAAAGTAATGAAATAATGATTTCATAATCGGGTTGGAATTTTTTTATATAAATATAAAAAATGTAAAAAAAAAATGGTAGTAAATTTGAATTTAAAAATTTTCTAATAAAAGTGTAAAATGTGAAGAGGAACTAATTTTAATTAAAGAAAAATGTCTGGTGTTAATGACAAATATGGAATAAAAAAAACTTTAGACTTTTAATGATGGTCGAAAAAGTCTCTAACAATGATCTTTCAATTGTTGTTAAAAGTTTAAACAAAACGACAAGTTGTCATAACTGCTGTTAAAGTATAAAATAACATCAATCAATGAGAACTATCGTTTAAAGTAGGGAAAAAATAAAAGGAAAAATTAGTCGAAAAACAACGACAATTATTATAAACAACCATAATTCAAAGTAGAAACCACAACATCTTAAACATTCATTATTATAAGTGCATGTTTCTTTATTTAAATTTCATATTTGTTTTTTTTGAATTCCATAATTCCTGCATAAATTCTTCAGAATTAATTTTACAATAACAATCTCATATATTATAACTACTCTAAATCATACTTCAAGTAATTATACAAATGCACACTTAAAAAACATTCTTCTTTAACATTACCTCTTCATCAACATTTTTTGTTTGTGACATAATTGACATGTCTAATAATATTTTTCTCATGCCATGTCTCATCAACAAACTCATTGAATTTAATACGTCCCCTTAATAGGTTTTCCATTTTTTCATGTAGTAAGTCAACAAATTTATTTTTTTTCATATTATTCACTTATACAACGTATGAATTCATTTATATTATTTATACAACGTATTGTCTTAAAATGTCATATAGATCTATCCTTGTCAATGGTAGTCCAACTCAAGAATTCATACCAACAAAAGGTCTTAAACAAGGTGACCCTTTGGCGCCTTTTTTGTTTCTAATAGTGGCGGAAGGGTTAAATGGAATAGTTAGACAAGCCAACAAGAAGCAACTGCTTGAAGGAATATCAGTAGGGACAAAACAGATAAAAGTGAATATGTTACAGTTTGCGGATGACACTTTGTTCTTTTGTAAACCAGGAGTAAAAAACATAGTGGCCATAAAGAGTATCTTGAGGTGCTATGAAATTGCTTCAGGTCTTAAGGTGAATTTCCATAAGAGTGAGCTAGGAGGCATAGGAATAGCGGAAGACGAGTTAAAAAGAAGCTCTATTATCCTAAATTGTGGTGTGATGAAGGTACCGTTCAAGTACTTAGGAATATGTGTAGGAGGAAACCCAAGGAAGAAACAATTTTGGGAACCAATAGTGAACAAGATTAAGAATAAATTATCTCGGTGGAAAGGAAGATTTCTATCATTTGCGGGTAGAGTGTGTTTAATTAAATCTGTTCTTACCGCTATACCACTCTACTATATGTCTTTCTTTAAATTACCAACCTGTGTTAGTGAACACATTATGAGATTACAGAGGAAATTTTGTGGGGTTGGGATGCAGAGGGGAGGAAAATAGCATGTGTTAATTGGAAAACTATATGTAAATCAAAGGGGGAGGGAGGTCTTAACATTAAGGATTTAAATATTTTCAATACAGCACTTTTGGCTAAGTGGAAGTGGAGGTTATGTACAGAAGAAAAGGGATTATGGAAGGACGTTTTAGATTCAAAATACGGATCATGGAGAAGCTTGGATGATAGAAAGTTTGGACAAAAAGAATCTCGTTGGTGGAACGATCTCCGAAAGGTTTGTGGATCAGGTGAAGAAAGAACTTGGTTTGAGGAAAGTGTGACTTGGAGAGTTGGTTCAGGGACTATAATAAAGTTTTGGGAAGATGTATGGGTAGGGGAGAAAGCACTTAGAGATTCTTACCCTAGACTATATTTAATTTCAAATAGAAAAGAAAGAACCATAAGCGAATGTGGGAAGTGGGAAAATGACAAATGGGAATGGAATCTTGGATGGAGGAGAGAATGGTTTGAATGGGAAAAGAATTTATTTCAATCTTTTATGGTAGACCTAGAGAGGATAAATATTGATAGTAGACGAGTTAATAGTTTACAGTGGATGGATGGGGAAGATAAGGAATATACAGTTAAATCAGCATATGAAAAGATGCAAGGCATTTGCAATGGAGAACAACTTCTAGTCTTTCAAAGCATATGGAGGGTTAAAGTTATTCCATCAGCGATTTTTTTTTGCATGGCATGTTATGTTAAAGGGAGTACCTACAAAGGTAAACCTTAGACGTAGAAGAGTTTTATTGAATAATTATGGTTGTGCCCTTTGTGGAGAGCAAGAAGAAAGCGTAAGTCATTTGTTCTTTGATTGTAAAGTTGCCTCTAAAGTTTGGAACACGTGCAACAAATGGGTAAGGATCTTGAATGTCCACTATAATCAGCCTTACAAAAGCTCTCTACATTTCCATGTATTGGAACTCAACCACTAAGGGAATGAAATTCGGAAGGGGGTATGGGTGGTTGTCATGTGGAGTATATGGAAACATAGGAACAATGTTGTGTTTAGCAATGCCATATCTGATGCAGAAGAAATATTTTGTATAACTTAACTAAGAGTGTGGGCATGGATGAAACATAAAAGCATTAAGGTAAGCTTCTCTTTTTCGGATTGGTGCATGTGTCATATACACTGTATCAGATCTATATCATAGCAAACCATAGAAATATTGGACTACAAAGGTAAGAACATTTGTGGGGTGGGTGGTTAAATGGAAGGCGAGAGGGAGGGGGAGGGGTTGAATTTTAACAAATATATTCCAGGTTTGTTTGGTTATAGGTGTGGATATATATAAAGGGCAGAAGGGACTAGAAGAATGGGCAATTGAAAACTACCCAAAACAAGGAGAAGGCATGCTATTACAATGTCAAAGGGTGATTGCTAAAACACTCACAACTGGGATGAACACATGTTGAAGGCATAATCAGGAAAACAACAAGCAATGAACGAGGGATATTGATGTGACGGAAGAAATATGCAATGTGTTTCCAAGAGCACCATTTGAAACCTCTATATGGAAACAAAGACTATTGAATAATTTGATCAAAGTCCTGGAATCATAACTATTGATTATGCTTCCCTAGCAATGTACACATAAATCTATATTGCTTTATGAGTTATAGATGTGATAGAAACACTTTTACTTATTTGGTTGGTAGGGATCTTTGATATCAAATGTACATGTCATTAACCTTGATATATAAAGGTAGAATGACTAGGAACACTTTATATATATTTTTGTATACGGATTGGAGTACCCCAAGTACTTCCAATATATATATATATATATATATATATATATATATATATATATATATATATATATATATATATATAAACACTTATACTTTGCGGATAAAAAAAATAAACTTATTAATGGGTTTATATTGATTATTTTTAATCTGTTGTGTTTATATAAGTGCAAAATGTGAGTTTAGTTAATAATGAATAACAAATTATATATAATTATTTCGTTAAACTATTAATGACATAACAAGTTAATGAACTTATTATAAGTTAATACTATTAAATGAACACAATATTTAAGATTTGGAAAAATTCAAAAATATGAATAGGTAAAAAAATTAGATTAGAAATTAAAAGCATAAATCTAAAGAACTTTAGAAAAATAGTGTTTTCTATTACATGCACTTAGTCATGTTATATTTTTTTATATTATGATATTTTTTTATCAATAAATATTAGTTATTAGTTTTGTTATTTGGAGATTTGAACCAACAAACTCTCTCACCTTCTTTTCTAACCACCGGTAGACCAACTTTTACATAATGTTATCCAATTTGATAACTATAGTACTCATATTTAGCTCCCTCTCATAATAATAGATTATTCTTTTTTATAAAACACAATATGATTACGAGGATTGATCTTCGACTTAACTTCTTTTACATCAAACAATATAATTAAGATCAACAAGTAATTAACACACTAAAAAATAAAAAGAATTACCAACGATCAATATCCACCAATAATAACATAAATTCAATGATAATTGCATTTTCTGCCAGATTTTCAATGGGTAAAAATTTAATTATAAAAACACAATCGACAATATTTACCAACAGAAATTTGAATCCTTAGATAATTATCAACGGATATATTTTTCGATAATTACTTACGAATATATCTTTCAGTAATTATCACTATTGATAATTTCTTTTGTTTCAATTTTAAATTTAAATTTTAAATATACAATTGAATTTTATTTTTGATGTGGAGATAATTAAGTGGTCCATCAGATGAATCGCTCATTGCAACAACTACATTGGTATAGTTAGCATTATTAACATGCTTTCACATCACATTTCTTCTGGTCCTCTCGGTGTAAAATCTCATCGTAAAAATTGTAAATAGCTTTTGGCCTCTGAAGCACATTAGATGTGTGCATATCATGTGTTTCATTTATTTCCTCTCCTGCCAATTCAATCCCCTCATGTTTCATTGTCTACAATACAGATCCTTCGAAAAGTAACAACCAATCCTAATGCAAAAAGGAGGAAATGACTTGAATATGCAAATACAGGAAACTGAAATTGTAAAGAAACTGAACTGTCAACCATCACATCTGTAACAACCATTGACCGTCAGCAGCAGGAGCACCACCAGTGTTTGAGTGATGAAGGCGCAGCCGCAAACATGGAGGTTTTGGTTTTAGTGAACATGGTCGCGGGCTTCCAACGACGACACCTCGAGAAGGAGAAGTGGTGGCAGCGTAAATGATTTGAAGGATGAGATGTAGTTAGGGTTTGTAATGTTCATATATTTTTTAACTGGGTTAGAGCATCAGGAATTCACCTACATTAGGGTTTTTATAGGTTTTAAAACAAATTACAAATTACAATCGTAAATAGCTTTTATTAAAACAAAAATAAGAAGAGAGATAAAAATAAAAATAAAAATAAACAAGTAACAAAAATAATACATTTGAATTACATATTTAATTAATTAACACGAAAATTATAAGAACAATTTGGAATAAACTTTTTAAAATTAAAATTATGTTTATCTACAAAATTTTAATGAATGAATGAATTAAGACAAAAAATTAAAAGAATAATAAAACATGATAATTAATAGCATTAAAAATATCATGTTATAAAAGAAAGAAAATTTGGAATAAATGTTTTCTTTTATTTAAAATTACTTTTATGGAAAATTTAAATGGACATTTTATCAATAAAATTTAAATGAATTTTTTATCAATAAACTTTAAATGGATGAATTACCAATGAATTTACCTACAAATTTTGAGATATGTAATTATGGAAAGATTTTATTGACAAAATTATCCGTTAGTAATTGATATGTATGTTACTAACAGATTTATTGACAAATTTATTTCTCTGAGTAACATTCATTGGTATTTAAATTTCGTCTGTAAATTAAATTTGTTGACAAATTTATTTTTATCAGTAAAATTTTGTTGGTAAATTTAGGAATTTTTGTTGTAATATTATATACAAGTGTTTAAATATATTTAATAGTTTCACATTCTTTAAGAATTGAGGTCAAGAACAATTTAAAAATGTGTTTCTTCTTTTACACTCAAAATACATATTTAAGGACATAAACGTGAAAGAATTTCAGGTTTCAAAACAAACAATATTTCAAATGTAGTGATTGATCCTAATAATGTTCTTTCAGTCGATGAAGTTAAAATATTGACACCGTCTATGAAAAAGAAAAGTGATTCTAAAAATAAATCGCATTTCTTTTAGGTCTCAAGTAGGAGACTTATAGGTGAATTTTGTTATTCAAATAGCTCGACAACCAACTATTGAAATTATAAATTCAAAGAGTCCATTCCTTTTACTTTGGACATCCTTCATCCAAATTTGGTAAGAACAATAAAAAAAAGTTAATACACTATATATATAACTCAAAATCTTAAATAAAGTGGTAAGTGAGTTTTTTTTTCTTCTTACTCTTCATGTTTATACTTATTCAATATTTGACCAAACATACGCTTAGAATATGATAATATGAGAAATCCATAAATTTGTCGCGAGATCCAAAATTACATCATCCAACAATTCTATAAGGAAATCTATTTGAACTTCAACTTATTACTTAAACCCTTTTATGAATGCGAAAAACCTTACCTTTCACGTAAAATACTAGAATCCTCGCACAATCCAAAATTTTGCCCATTAAAGGAAAATTGAATTACTTGGTTGAATTATATGTTCAACCTACAACAAGCTTTGCTAACATGAAGGTGTCATCAGAAATCTCTTTTCTTAGGTTTTCGTTTTCTTCTTTCAGTAGGGTTATATATATATATATATATATATGAGGTTGATTAATTTAAATTTGATTTATCAATAAACTTCCATAAAAAAAAAGAAAAAGAGACATAGGAGAACAAGAGAAGTAGCATCACTTCCTTGTTCTTATTCCCTTGTTAATGATTGCACTTATCAGTTTCTGAAGACGAAGGGAACTAACACTCAATTGTAATTTAACGCTTTCAAAATCATGATGAGCCCCAACTATTTATTTATTCTACTTTGCTGAGTTGTTTTCTATTAGACTTAATAAAATATTGATATGTAAAAATTGTTTTTGTAATCATTGAATCAAAATAATAGTTTTAAATAATCATCTTAAGATTTAAGCGTACATTTAAGAATCGGTTCTGTATAAGCCGGGGGGTCGTAGCAAATCAATTTTAAAACTAATTAATATTGTGTATATAATCAATAGACTTAAATCATTTTTCTCACAGTTTTAATTCTTTTTTACTAATTTTGTTTCTTATAAAATGGTCCCTAACCTATGATGTATGGATATGATACCTATAAAAGACATGACATGTATCCAGTACACTAATACATTTATTTTTAAAATAATATGATACGATAGTGATATATATATATATATATATATATATATATTAAAAAATATATAATAATTTTTAAAAATATAATAAATATATAATTATTATTGTGTAAATCCAAATTAAAATCGTACATATTAAAGTTGTCGTCATAAAAAATTACAAAATATTATCATCATAAAAATCTTCTACTTTATGATAAAATATTTTATTGATAAATATTAGTATAATATCTTAAAATATTAAACATGAATATATGTCAAACACAAATAAATACACTATTCAAACTGTGATTCAAATTAAAGTACATGTGCATATATTAAACTAAAAGTTAAAGAACTTCATTTCTAATTTATCGCGTATGAACTAAAAAAAATGTAAAGGTGCTTTCAGTGGTAACAAACGTCAAAATGTATTATTTAAAATTAGTGTATAATAATCTACTTGAATAAAATTAAAATAGTTATTATTGATGGATACGTTAATGTTTTCTGTTACAAATCGGATCATACATTAGTATAGACTAAATGTATAATTACATTTGTATAAATACTAAACATACATATTTATAAAATGATAAAATCAAAACTGGATTTAAGCACAATAAAAAAAATAAATAAAGGGTTAAATATATTTTTGGTCCTTTAAGTTTCGGTGAATTTTAGAATTAGTCTATTTTAAAAATTTGGACCAATTTAGTCTTTCATCTTTCGAAATACGTGAATTTAGTCATTTTAATCAAATTTTATTAGGTTTATTTGATGCTTCGTACGTATTTTAGATTATATTTGACTTGTTTATACTGTTTGACACATTTTTGCTTTAATGTTAAATCAAGTATTATTATGAAACGCACTTGAAATGTCAAATAAACTTAATGAAATTTGATTAAAAATATTAAATTCACGTATTTCGAAAGATAAATGACTAAATTAGTCCAAAGTTTTGAAATTGACTAATTTCAAAATTCATTTAAAGTTAAGCGACAAAATCATATTTAACCCAATATTAAGTTAAGAATATATAATGGTTAGAGTCATTTAAGATATTGAAATTAAAAAAAAATGGATTAATTAAATGTTTAAATTGCAATTAACAAAAATAAGTGAAATATACAAATGTTACTCACTTGAGAATCCCAAAGGGAGATTCTTCGTATCAAGATTCTCTTATGTATTTTACTTTATTTATTCATATTACCAATATATTAAAAATAAACATGGTCTTTTGAACTAGTTAAAACTCTATTTCAACATTCAATTATTTAATTAAGATCCAACCGATATTAATAAAATTATTACAATAATTAAATGTTATTAAAAAATATAATATCATATTTCTATAATTAAAGTTAAAACAAATTTGTATAGGTTATTAACATTATATACAGTGATGAAAACACATGTACGTGGGTTCAACTTTTTAATAATAATAATAATTATATTGTTTTTGTTATTATTACAATCATAAAATCAAGATAATTTTTATTTATTTTTGTAATAAAATAAAGTTTAAAGAAAATATCAAATCGAAAAAAAATGTTAAATTTAAAACATTAGTCTTTTAAAAAGTAAAATTTATAAATAATTATTTTAATTTAAAAAATATTTAAAAGAAAAAATTAGAAAAAAATGTAGATAGCAAAATGAGGAATCTCCTTTCCTTTGTATATATGAGTATAGATAAAGTTAAAGACGAATATGTCATCATATTCAAATTAAAATTTCAATGCTTTTAGTATTTATTTTAATAACGTTTATATGAAGAATAAAAATAAAATAACAAATAATTTAGGTTGATTTTAATTTTTAAGTTAAATTTTAAAACTAAATATTATTAAAAAATTTAATTAAGTCATTTTTATTAATTTTACTTTTTTTTCTATATAAACTCATGCTAGATACCATTCATTACA
>Ga0214543_1006033_pt1 | contig 21851 bp, 25 predicted proteins | sample CNSS2metaG_FD_160094 | JGI IMG/M metagenome (GOLD analysis project Ga0214543, IMG submission 160094) | Root nodule microbial communities from cowpea collected in UCLA plant growth center, Los Angeles, California, USA - CNSS2 | ecosystem: Host-associated > Plants > Roots > Nodule | place: USA... | reverse complement strand
GGTGTTCGACCCAGGCCGCTTACTTGTGGTAAGGGTGGGGAACTTAAACGAATAAAGCACAAGTTAAGGGTGTTCGACCTAGGCCGCTTACTTGTGGTAAGGGTGGGGAACTTAAACGAATAAAGCACAAGTTAAGGGTTCGACCCAGGCCACTTACTTGTGGTAAGGGTGAGGAACTTAAACGAATAAAGCACAAGTTAAGGGTGTTCGACCCAGGCCGCTTACTTATGGTAAGGGTGGGGAACTTAAACGAATAAAGCAAGAGTAAAAACATATAGAGTCATAAAGTAGGGAACCCTTCTTTTTATTTATCGAATAGGGGTGCCTCGTTAAAACCTCCTTGGCCAAAATCCTCCTTAGGGAAAAAAGACCAAGTGAGGAAAAAGAGTACACCCGGGGTTACAACTATTGGTTCGATTACAATACACATTTAGCTGAAGTAGAACTTGAGGTGGGATACATTCCATGTGTTGGGAATCTCTTCCCTAGACAGTCGTTCTAGGCAATAAGCTCCTCCTCCTGCATCTTCCCGTATGCGGTACGGGCCGTCCCAATTGTCGGAGAACTTGTCATCCTTCTTTCTAGCACTGCTAGCCATTCTCCATACTAGGTCCCCGACGACAAATGATCGTGGGTGTAGATTTGCATTATATTTCCTGGCAGCCCGTTGTTTGGCAGCTAGACTGCGTATTTGGGCTTTTTCTCTGAGTTCAGGTAGGAGGTCGAGATGTAAGGCCATGTTTTGGTGGTTGTGGGTTGGGTCGTATAGTTCTCGTCGCAGGGATGGTTCGCCAATTTCTACTAGTATCATGGCGTCTGCGCCGTAGACTAAGCTGAATGGGGATTCGTTTGTTGATGATTGGGGGTGCATCTGTAAGCCCATAGTACTTCTATTAACTCTTCAGGCCATCGGCCTTTAGCGGTATCAAACCTCTTGCGCAGCTCTATGAGGATGACTTTATTTGCTGCCTTTGCTTGCCCATTGGTTTGTGTATGTTCTACAGAGCTTGTGATGTGCTTGATGCCTAGGCCGGTGTAAAATTTGGCTAACTCCTTGTCAATAAATTGTCGGCCATTGTCTGTGATGATGGTATGTGGTACACCATATCTGCATATAATGTCTTTCCACACGAATTGCTGGCCGTGATGGTGGTTAGCAGCTTGGCTTCGATCCATTTGGTGAAATAATCGACGGCTACAATTAGGAATTTTACTTGCCCCTTGCCAGGTGAGAAGGGGCCGAGGATGTCCATTCCCCATTTAGCGAATGGCCATGGGGATAGTATGTGATGTAGTTGTTCATGTTTCTGATGAATAAGGTTGTCATGTTTTTGACATGGCTTGCACTTCCTGACATGATCCTGGCAGTCTGCTTCTATAGTGGGCCAGAAGTATCCGACTCTGAGAACTCTTGTAGCCATGGTGCGTGCACCGGAATGATAACCACAAATTCCTTCATGTAGCTCTTTGACGATATATTGGGCTTGCTCTACTGTGACACACTTAAGTAGGGGTTGGCCGTATCCGCGTTTGTAGAGGTTATCGCCTATCATGGTATACCTGGCGGCCTTAGCTAGCCAAGTTTTGTCCACGTTGAGGGGGGCTTGCCGGTTTTGAGGTATTGAATGTAGCGGGTGGTCCAATTTTGGGTTTGGGAGGGGGTGACGTTGTTAGCTGGGGTGTGGGTTAAGTTTTGGCAAGTGTGTGTGATGGAAGGTGTGGATAGTGTTTGCTGTAGTAGGGATCGATTATGGTTTTTGAGCTTGGTGCTGGCTAATTTTGAAAGGATGTCGGCCCTGACGTTGTCGGTTCTTGGGATGTGTTCGATGCGGACTTGTTCGAAAGCGGATTGAATAACTGCACGGACCAGATGGTAATATCGTAGAAGGATGGGGTCTTTGATCTGAAACTCATCATTTAGATGGTCTACAGTGAGTTTGGAGTCGGTTTTGCACGTTAACTTCTTAACGCCGACTTCACGAGCTAGGGAAAGGCCGGCAAGGATGGCTTCGTATTCGGCTTGGTTATTTGACGTTCTGAAAGCAAAGTGAAGGGATTTTTCGATGAGGATGTCGTTGGGGCCTTCTAAGACGATGTCGGCTCTGGCACCCCTTGGATTTGAGGAGCCATCTACATGAAGTGTCCACTGGTCCTCAATGGGTGTTTGTTGTAGGTCGTTGACAAAATCTAAAAGACATTGGGCTTTGATGGGGCCATGGGGTTCATAGCGGATGTTGAACTCTGACAGTTCCACGACCCATGATGACATGCGTCAGGCTAGATCTAGTTTTTGTAATATTTTTTGGATTGGGTAATCGGTCTTAACGGTTATGGTATGATTTTGGAAATACGGGCGTAGGCGGCGTGCTGCATGGACCAAAGATAGGGTTAGTTTTTCTACCATCTGATATCTGGTTTCTGGATCTTGTAGTGTTCTACTCACAAAATACACAGGATGTTGTGTGCCTTCTATTTCTTGAACAAGCGCTGCGCTGACAGTATAGTCGGTGGCCATGATGTATACCAGCAGGGGTTGGCTGATATCCGGTTTGTGGAGGATAGGCGGTGAGGTTAAGGTTGTTTTGAGTTTTTGGAAGATTTGTTCACAGTCATCAGTCCACGTGAACCGTGTGGATTTCTTTAGGAGTTGGATTATGGGTTGGGTTTGTTCAGCTAGTTTGGGTAGAAAGCGAGAGATGACTGTGAGACGGCCAATGAGACGTTGAACTTCTTTGACAGTAGTGGGGTTGCGCATTTCGATGATAGACTTGCATTTTTCAGGGTTAGCCTCTATGCCGCGTTGGGTTAACATGAAACCAAGGAATTTACCCCCGTCAACGCCGAATACGCATTTGTCGGGATTGAGGCGAAGGTTATACTGGCGCAGCACAGAGAACACTGCTGCCAGGTCTTCAGCGTGTTGATGATGGCTTGGGGACTTGACAACCATGTCATCGACGTATACTTCGACATAGTGCCCTATTAGGTGGCTGAAAACTTTGTCCATTAGTCGTTGGTAAGTTGCCCCAGCGTTTTTGAGGCCAAAGGGCATGACCCTATAGAAGTAGTTGGCATCGTCCGTGATGAAGGCGATTTTGTGCATATCTGCTGTGGCCATGGGGATTTGGTTATACCCTGAATACGCATCCAAAAAGCTAAGCACCTTGTTTCCTGCCGCGCCGTCTACGAGTCGATCAATGTTGGGTAAAGGGTAGGCGTCGCGAGGGCAAGCCTTGTTCAAGTTTGTGTAGTCTACGCACATCCGCCATTTGCCATTGGCTTTCTTCACCAAGACAACGTTAGAAAGCCAAGTGGTGTATTGAGCTTCTTCTATAAATCCTGCGCTCAGTAACTTGTCGGCTTCCACCTTGGCTGCTTGTCGGCGTTCTTCACCAAGCTTGCATTTTTTCTGGGATACGTAGCGGGCTTCTTTATATTTGGACAGCTTGTGGGATGCCACCTAGGGGTCTACTCCAGGGAGTTCGGCGGCCGACCAAGCGAAAAGATTTGTGTTGTTGATGAGGATAGGTGTGATTGTGGCACGCTCGTCAGAGTTCAAACCGGTGCCTAAGTTAATAGAGTGACCATTGGGAAGCTCCAGAGGAGTGGTGTCCTCAACTGGTTCGAGGCGGACATCCCGGCCTATTCTGGGGTCAAGGTCTTCGCCAGATAGGGCTATGCTGGAACCAGGGGGTCGTTCGATATGGTTGGTTTGTTGGATTGGGAGTTGTGGTCGCAAGCTTGCCATGTAGCATTTCTGTGCCAAGCGCTGGTCGCAGTGTATGGTCAGGATGTCGCCGGATGGGGCAGGGAACTTCATGGCCAAGTGAGGGGTGGAGACGACTGCGCCAAGTGTATTGAGGGAAGGACGGCCCAGGAGGATGTTGTAAGATGTTGGCGCATCGACAATAAGGAAGCGGATGGGGATGGTTTTGGTTTGAGTTCCGTCCCGAAAGACGGTGTGGAGGTCGATGTAGCCCCGGGTGGATACTTGTTCGCCGGAAAAGCCATATATGGGCTCATCATATGGGACCATGGCGGTGTCAGGAAGTTGTAATTTTTGATAAGTGTCCCAGTAGAGGATGTCAATAGAGCTGCCCTGATCAACAAGGACTTTCTTAACAACATAATTCTCTATTTCGACAGTGATGACCATGGGGTCATCTTGTTGGTGGTCGAGGCAGTGGAAGTCATCATCTGTGAATACAATGGGGGGCATACGGCGTCTGTGGTGGGAATGGGTGATGTGGTTGATGGATTGTATATGGCAGAGGTGTCTTTTTCTGGCAGAAGAGGTGGAGCCTCCGCTTGCGAAGCCACCAGAGATGGTGTTAATGGTGCCTCGTAACGGGGGGTCGATAGGGGTGATGTCGGTGCGGGCGGGCTCTGGTTGTTGATTATTGGGTTGGGAGGGGTGGCTGTTGTGATGGGAGTCATTTGGTTGACGTCTGTGGTCAGATCGCAGGTGGTGACGGGATCGAGAGGAGGAGGAATGGTTATCTCTACGGATGAAGCGGCGAAAGTGGCCAGCACGGACCAGTTCTTCTATTTTATCCTGGAGTGCTTTGCATTCTTCTGTAGTGTGGCCATGGTTGCGGTGGTAACGGCAGTATTTGGTCATGTCGGCGTTGGGGGGTGTGGTTATCTTGCGTGGTGGAGGGATTAGATCGGCTTGGAGGGCTTCGTCCAGAATGCGGGAACGAGCTACTGTGAGGGGGGCGTATCTGGTGAAGCGAGGTTAGCGGGGTTCACGTGGGCGGGTATCAGGGCGTGGGTTAGGCTGTGGGGTGGGGTTGGAGGTGGTGGCGGCGTAGTCGTTGTAGAATTTGGTGTGAAGTGTTTGCATTTCCTCCATGCAGACGTAGTCAGCTGCACGCAGCTTGAGTTCGTGCATGGAGGCAGGTGGGTGGAGATAGACGTTGTTGGCGAAGGGACCGGGTTGTAGGGTAAGAGACATGCACTGAAGAATCATCTCCTGGTTGAGGTGCGATGTGCAAAGGGCGGCTTTACTAAAGCGATCGATGAACGCTCTGAGTGGTTCGTTAGGTTCTTGTCTGATGCCCAGTAGGGATATGGTGGTGGTTTGATGGGGACGGCTTCCAGCGAAGTGGGTGGAAAACATGTGAGAGAGGATGTCGAAACTATCGATTGAGTAGGGCGGAAAAGTTGTGAACCATTCTAGGGTAGGGCCTTTGAGGGTGGTGGGGAAAGCTTTGCAAAAGACTGCATCTTGGGACTTGTACAAGGCAACATGGGTGATGTAGACTTTAAGGTGCTCGTCGGGGTCGGTTTTGCCAGTATAGCGATCGAGGGTGAAAGGTTCCCACTAGGCTGGGATGGGGGTGTTGGCGATAAAGTCCGTGAATGGGTGGCGGCGTCTGAGCTGGTGAGGAGGGAGCATGTGAGGTGGGACGGGGTGGTTGATCATAGTAGGAAAGGTAGAGGTGATGTTGTGAGGGGGAATGTGGGTTGTGGGAAGATATTGTGGGTTATAGGGTGGAATATGTGTGGTGTGGAGGGTGGTGGGTATGTTGTAGAGGATCTGGGTAGTAGGAAGGGTGGTGGCGGGGGTTAGGGGTGCGGTAAGCCCCGGTTGACCAGATGGAAAGTGATGGGGATGGGTGGAGGTAACGGGTGTCTGTTGGGTGGTGGTGAAGGTGTGGGGGGTAGGATTGTATTCACTTTCTTCCTCTGTAGGCTGGAAAGCCAGGGCCTTCACAGCTTCAGAGGTTTCTTTGGCTTTTCCCTTTAGGTTGGGGTCAGCCTCGATCCTTCGCCTGAGGCGGGAGTTTTCCTGTCTCAACGTCTCCATTTCTTCAGCACTGCGTTTCTTCAGATCAACGAGTTCTTGTTGCATCTTTGCTTGGCCATCTAGGATGGCGGCCAAATCAGGGGTGATGCCAGGAGGTCCAGAGGGACCAACATCCGTTTGCTTGTTCGCTCTAGCTTTACTGCGGGTGGAAACCATCTTCAGAGAAAAGCAGGTACTAAAAGTGTTCGTCTCGTGCCCCACGGTGGGCGCCAATTGTTCCTGTAGACAACAAATAAGATAAGTTCGGCACAAGCGTCACCTTACCATGTAGTCCGCTATCTCTTCGGTTGGCCTCTTTTTGGTCGATACATGTCAGCTTGAACCCAGGAGGGGTTACCTGCAGAAGAGTCTCCGAAGCTCAAGTAAGTCAAAGCTCTCAGAGAGTCAAATCAGTTATTAATGAATGCGTACCTTTAATTGCTGGGGTCCACGTGTATTTATAGAGCATTTAATGATGTCTGACCATTTCATGGGCTGGGCCTTGACTTGGGCTCTAGCTTGGGCTATGAGTGGGCCTGGGCCCTAACCCAGGCCCTTAAGGTTTATTGAACGCGGGGGCTTCTATCATACTGAGTCCATTGGAGTGGTCGGCCTAGGCTCTAATCTTACCGAATATGCTGGAGTAGTCGGTCTGGGTCGGCTACTTGTCTTAATGGCTTATGTTAGTGATATGAGATGTAGGTTGTTCCTTTAGATGTTTAGTTTAGGTTAAAACCGGTACAAGTTTAGGCTAACTCGGCCTAGGCTGGAAACTTGGCTGCCTTAATATACACATTGTTTACTTATTTTGTCGAGTTTGGCTAGGTGTGGTACACCAATCCCCCAGCCTTGTCCGATATGAGTTGTCGGTCAAGGGTGATATGTGTTGGTATGCTAGCGGAACCGTCTAGGTGTGGTACATTTTTCAAGTGAGAAGTATAAAAATTGGGTTGTGGTAAATTTGGTTGTAGTGTATGTATGTTAGTCTTGTTCTCTTTTGTATCTCCTTTGCATTAGGGTTGGGCATAATTTACCAAATTGTACTGAATTGTGGATTATCCATACTATTCTATACTAGAAAAACTGAACTACTTTTAACAAAAACTAATCTGGACTGTTGTGTAATTCAGTTAAAAATAATTAAACTTGTTGTGTTTGCAGTTCAGTTAACTACTTGAACTGTCTCTTTTTTTCCTTTCTGCTCATTGTCGTAACATGGTTCGTTTTGTATTTTAGTAAAATAGTGGCTAGGAAGTGTGAACTAAAAGCTAGTAAGTTTTCTATGAAAAAAATGCTCACTTGTCTTATGTTATTCATTGTATAACAAAATACATTATTATAGCCTTTCAAAGCTAACAAACACGAGAGAAAAACTGACCCATTACATATATGCATTACAACTGAAAAGAAACTAAGTAGCTAAAATCTAGCTACTCTCTCTTAAAGTCCCGGTCAAGCTAACTAACCATTATTAAAAACAAATAACAATCAAAGTAACACAATAAATATCTACTAACAATCTCTCCCTTAAACTAAATGCTTAGCATCTAGTTTACTATCGATGCTTCAATCAAACCCATCTTGCTCCTGAGATTTAAAAACTGCTCCAATTTCAACGGTTTGGTCATAATGTCTGTAACTTGAGATTGTGAGCTATAGTGCTTCAGTTCAATGCTTCCATCTTTAACCATATCTCTTAAAAAATGAAACTGTACATCTATATGTTTACTCCTGCCATGAAAAACTGGATTTTTTGACAATTGAATTGCTGAGTTGTTGTCACATAAAATTAACGTATGATTCTCATTAAAACCAAGAGTCTCCATAATTCTCTTAATCCATATGCATTGACATGCGCAGGTGGCAACTGCTATGTATTCAGCTTGTATTGTAGATAGTGTTACTACTGGTTGCTTTTTAGATGACCATGACACTGCTCCACTCCCTAAGAAAAACACAAAGCCTGAAATACTCTTTCTATCATCAATATCTCCAGCAAAATCACTACCTGTATATGCTACGATATTAGTGGTCTCCCCTTTCTTGTAGTATATACCAAGCTCAGTTGTTCCTTTCAAGTATCTTAGAATCCGTTTGATTGCAAACTAGTGTGTCTCTGTAGGATTGGCCATAAATCTGCTAATCAGGTTGACTCCATACATTAGATCAGGCATAATTGCAGTCAAATACATTAAACTACCAACTACCAGTTTGAATTGTGTGGCATTCACTTTATTTCCTGCTTCATTTTTTGACAGCTTTGTTCCTGGCACAATTGGATTTTTTACAGCATTGCAATCTTGCATACCAAATCGAGTCAAAACATCTCGAGCATATTTTCTTTGACACATAAAGATTCCATGACTGTTTTGCAAGATTTCTATCCCAAGAAAATATCTCATCCGCCCTAGATTCGACATATCAAATTCTAGCATCATAGATGATCTAAAATCATTGCACATACTTTCATCATTTCCTTTATATATTAGATCATCAACATATAGACTCACAATTAGAATTTTACCTCCTTTTGAGTTTGTAAACAATGTGTGTTCACAAAAACATCTCTCAAAGCCATTACGTAGAAAATACGTTTCTATCTTGTTGTACCATGCTCTTGGTTCTTGCTTAAGCACGTACAATGCTTTTCTTAGTTCTCCATGTAGAAATGCACTCTTCACATCAAGTTGATAGACACTTCAGCCGTGTTGAGCAGATATGGATAAAAGAATGCGTATAGTGTCCATTTTAGCAACTAGTGCAAATGCCTTTGTGTAGTCCACTCCATATTGTTGTGCGTATCCTTTAACTACTAATCTTGCTTTGAAATTTCTCCATTTTCTTTGAGCTTGGTCTTATATATCCACTTGACTCCAATTTGTTTCATACGTGTTGGTAAATCTGTTAGTTCCCAAGTGTTGGTAAATCTGTTGACAGCTTCTTCATAGGTTACAGGATCATCGTTTGTCACTATCATAGCATTATCTTCATTATTTGATATATCATCTCCCCTTTCATAGTCAGCCATCCAAACAGGTTTTCTCCTATTCCTTCTGACCCTCCTTTGAGTTGTATTGTCACTAGATAAAAGATCATCAGAATTGTTTTCACCATTCCCTGCATTCGGTAATTCTGCAGATTGGCTCTGCAGGTTGTTGTTCTGAATTTCCTGAATTTCCAGCAGCATTATGCTCAACCTCCTCAACATCATGTTCCCGTGCCTCATTATCACCCAATGCAGACTCTCTTGCTGATTTGTGCCTTGAATTTCCTCCCAATTCCAGCACTTTCGTTCCTCAAATACAACATCTCGACTGATAATGATCCGGTTTTTAACAAGATCACATAATCTATAGGCTTTTGATTCTTCAGTAACTCCAAGAAGAACACACATCTTACTCTTGTCATCTAACTTTACTCGTAGTTGGTCTGGTGTGTGGACATGAGCAATGCATCCAAACACTCTAAAATAAACCATTGATGGCTTCACTCCACTCCAAGCTTCTTCAGGAGTTATATCTTGTAATGCTTTTGTAAGGCTTCTGTTTAGAACATGAACACACCACTTAGTTGCTTCAGGCCAGAAAGTTTTTTGGAACATGCCTTCCTGTCAACATGTATCGAACCATATTCATTATGGTTATGTTCTTCCGTTTCGCAACTCCATTCTGCTGAGGTGTGTAAGCTGTTGTTAATTGCCTCTGTATACCTTGAGTCTTGCAGAATTCTTCGAACGCTTTGGAATTAAATTCTCCACCTCTATCTGTCCTGAGACAAATAATGCTTTCTCCAACCTCTTTTTCTACAAAGGATTTGAAACTTTTAAATAGAGAAAAATTTTATGCCTTGTCATGTAGGAAGTATACCCAAGGTTTACGTGAGAAATCATCAATAAAACTTAGGAAATACTTTTTTATTGCTATTTGATGAAGGTTAAATAGGTCCACATAGATCAGCATGAATAAGTTGAAGTTTTTCTGATGCTCTCCATGAACTCTTCTTTGACATAGCACTTCGATGTTGTTTTCTAGTTAAGCAATGTGTACATACTTCTTGTGGAATTGAAATAGAAGGCAGCCCATTCACCATTTACTTTGAGGCAAGTGGTTTTAAGCCATCATGGCTTAAATGGCCTAAATGATTATGTCATAGTTCTGAGTCTCGTTCCAATTCAGCCTGAAAACATGTTGTGCTAATCGGAGGAGCTCGAGTGGCAGTTAACACAAACATCCGATTGTTGCTCATTCTGATCTCCATAATTGAACCCTTTTTGGGATGAGTAATCGTAGACCTATTGCCTTGAATTGTGATGGTCAAGCCCTTTTCCTAAAGTTGTCTAATACTCAAGAGATTATTCTTGAGTTCAGGAACATAATACACTTGGGATATCACATGTGTGATACCGTTTATCACCATACAAACACTGTAACATCCCTATCGAATATTACGGGTTTAAATAATAAAATAAAATAAGAACATAAAAATCTCATTAATTATAAATCCATTTCCCAAAAACGCGGAAAATTTCAAAACATTTATTAAACGAAAGTTATCCAAAAATCCATAATTTATGAAACTCCAATACAGTATCCAAATTCACAAATCAGTAAAACACTATTTACAAAGTTCATAAAAATAATAATGATAAAACTTCAGTAAAAGTTCTTCCCAGCTAACCCTCTCTCCGATGCTATGCCTCACTAGCACCACCTGCAACATCATCTGCTCCTATGTAACGCATTACACGATCATCACCAAACACAAGTAGATAGGGTGAACTCATAAACAGTTAACATATAAGTTAATAAAAATCAAGATACACCAATCTGTTTTATTCTAGTTAATTATTGGCCAAGACCTTAATCCCCAAGGCTTTTCAACCTTCACAACACACAACTAGTTAGCCTCGGATTCAGGGTTTATGATGCTCACACGAACATGCCCGCTTGTGGTCCTGCCTCTACGAACCTCCCCGCTCGTAGTCCTGCTAAACGGACCTACCCGCCCGTAGTCTAACACACGTGATCCACCAGCTACATACCTTCCCGCACGCAGCATCTCTCAAGTGTGAGCACGAAACATACGAACCTACCTCGCTCGTATCCCCACACGAGAGTAACAGGATATGAACCTCCCCGCTCATATCATCACGTGTTCACCATCATCCATGAACCTACCCGCTCATGGCACATCATCCCCTAATCCAAGTTTCACATCATAGCATGATAACGAAAACAAGAAAAGCACACTACGCTACATAAGGTACATACTCAAGTTGGTCTTAGGGATTCCAATGCTTCCACGAACATGCCCGCTCGTGGTCCAACTCTAGGAACCTCCCCGTTCGTAGTCTAACTCTACGGACCTATTCACCTGTAGTCCAACACACGTGATCCACTAGCTACAAACCTCCCCGCTCGCAGCATCTCTCAAGTGTGAGCACAGAACATACGAACCTCCTCGCTCGTATCCCCACACGAGAGTATCAAGATATGAACCTCCCCGCTTATATCATCACGTGTTCATCACCAATCATGAACCTACCCGCTCATTACAACATCAAGCATATCCCAGACCAGAATCAATACCACGAACCATGCAAAACATATCACAACACACCCTGCCACTACACCATCGCCTAACGCAGCCTAAGCGCCGCTAGGCGAAATGACAGTACAGACCACCTGGTGGTTCCACATCACCGCCGAACGCCACAACTCACAAGACATCCTTGTTTCCTACTATCGCCTGACAATTCACTCTACACCGCCAGGCGTTACACCACTAGTGTGACACTACTGGTTTTAGGTACTCTAATTCCTTTCCTAGAATTCAACCATTCAATTCTCAAACATCCAGAAATCAACATACACATTCATACATTCCAAATTCCAAATTCCAACATCACAACACATATGCATCTTTCAAGTATAAGCACGCATTCCTCTCTTTTATAATTCATATATACTTACCTCTTAAATCAATTCCAACACACACTTTATTTTCCCCTTCTCCTTTTCCTACCCTTTGCATGCTTACAATTCACATACCCCACATAAGACACAATCAAAGCTATATAATTATTTCGCATGCCCTCGCAACTCCATTACATTTAAAGTATGATTATCATGTTACCATACTTTCCCAAAACCCGTCATGATCATGCAACACTCGATCATAGTGATATCATCAATAGTGGCTTTATTAACACACTTATAACATCATACATTCGAGCTAACATATATAGGTTCATATATTCAACATGTCTCAACAAGCACTACCACAAACATACTCATCAATCACACATCTATATATATATATATATATATATATATATATATATATATACACTCACCAATCAAGGCCATATCAGCACTTGAGCACACTTAATCATCCATTAGTAATCATATTATTAGGGAATTCAAACAACCAATCATGAGTGACGTATATCTCCCTATGCAGGGATCCAATTCAAATCTCCATCGTTCAAAGTTAAGAACAACATGTGGTGAATAACCTTCCAAAATTTCACCTAAATCCGACGGTTAACGAATCAGGAAATGCAATTTTACGAAAACTGCATAGACCAGGAAAATTAGTGGCGCCTGACAGCATGAAATCAGCGTCGGGCGATACCTACTCGCGAAAACACGAAAAACATCATTTTTCGGTAACAGAACACCACACTCATCGCCTGGCGACAACTCTTTATCGCCAGGCGGTGCATACAGTTCTGGAAAAATCCCAGATTTTTCCCGCACCCGTGAAGAACCCTAAATTCCCAAATCTCATTCAACATGCATAGGATACTTTCGCATCAACCCAAAATATCATAAAGTCCATAAAAATATCACATAAATCACATTATTGTTCGTTCCGCCTGGCGGAAGCACCCGTGCTACCTGACGGTTCATCTGAAACAACCCAGAAATGGGTGTTACGCTCATGCATCGCTTGGCGGACCTTCAAAGCCCCCAGGCGGTTTTTAGAAATTTCTAGAAACTCAAAACCATTAGAATTTTAATGCAGAAAAGTCACCCAATCATACAACATACCACATAAATCATACAATTTAATATGACAAATAGAGTAGCTCCCCTAACCTTGTATTCCTTGCTCCAATTGAAAATCCTAGAGTCCTTCTTGCACCACCATTGATCTAGCTCCAAGTCTTTCTCTAACCTTTGCAGAAAAGTTTCTCTACACTCTTCTTTCTCACGTTCTAGTGTCCTCCAGAACTCTATCCAACAATCCACACGAAAATCCACTCTTCCCCCTTCCTAACACTCCTTCCTCTCCCAATTATTAAACTAATAATTGTCCTTTACTCACCAAAAACGAAAATATTAATTTACACCATTAACAAGTGAATTCATTGCACTCTAACCGATTATTCCATACCTCTTTGGTTTCTCTACTAGTGTTTATAGGTTTTCCCTAACCTAGTAGAACCCAAAATAATAATAATAATAATAATAATAATAATAAAACACAAACAAGTCAAGGCTAAATTATGCTAGCCAAGGTTCGAACCCACAACAATTTAATTATCAAGACAATGTCCAACCATTCAACCCATTCATGTTTCACCATAATTCTATAAATCTAGGATTTTATTATCACTTATCATGATCAAGCAGTTTATTATTATTAAAATGGTAAACAATAAAAAAAACACACAATGGCATACACTAGACTCGAATCCAAGTCCTTTCAACATGCCTAAGTACTCTAAACCACTTAAGCTAATACTTTTCCACGTTATAAAAGCTAACATTAATTGTCATAATGGCTCCCACTACCTGCATTTTGTAAATTAATTAATTATTTAATTAATTAAATTTCTCGGCTCTTACAAACACTCCATTTCCCCATATCAGCAATGCGGGTGTCATTCCCTAACTTTACTGTGTGATGAAAGTTCTCATCCAAATGTGAGAACCAATCCTTCGAACCACTCATGTGATTGCTACACCCCGAGTCAAGAAAACACTTGTCTTTGTCTTCTTCTTCTTTGGGATCAACTGTAGTCATTAACAAGAGCTCATCCTCTTATTCCAGCTTATCCTCAACTTCAGCATGATTGGCATTCTTCTCCCATATGGGACACTCATATTGAAAGTGCCCAAATTTGTGACATTTATAGCATTCAATGTCATCCTTATTGAATGACTGTCTTCCTCTACCTCTGCCTCGAAAGGATCCTCTACCCCTTCCTCTTCCTCTTCCTCTCCTAGTTTTCTCATTTGTTACCGCTTGTAAGACCTGTTCTTCCTTCAAAGCCAGCAACATCCTTTGTTCGTGCACCGGTAAGCTACTTTGAAGCTCATCTATGGTCATGGCTTCCATATTGTTGGACTCTTTAATTGAACATACTACATAATTGAATTTTTTGTCATAGACCACAAAATCTTTGCAGTTATGGAACTTTCCTGTACATTTTCACCACAAGCCTTCATACTTTTAGCGATCTTCAAGGTTCGAGCAAAATAACAATTCACAGATTCTCCTTCCTTCATTTGCAAGAGTTCAAAGTCTTTACGCAATGCTTGCAATTGAGCACGCTTAACTCGAGTTGAACCCTGTAACTTTTGTTTCATTGAGTCCCAAATATGTTTGGATGTGTCATCATTCAGAATGGTATCTAACATTTCTCTATCAATGGCTTGATAGAGATAGTTCTTGATTTTCTGATCCTTCAGTCTTTGCTCCTCCATGAATATGATTTCTTCTTCTAATGCATCAACTTTATTGGAAACGTCAGCAATGCCATTCTCCACTAAGTGTCAAAATTCCTTTGATCGAAGGAAGTTTTCCATAAGCTTCGCCCAATGGTCATAGTGACCATCAAACTTGGGAATTGATGATTGCACATATTTGCTTGTATCTTTCATAGCTGTAGAATAATCTTCATGTGTGCACTTTGTAGGTATTACTCTTTCTCTCACACCCTAGTGTATACCCCTCACAATATTTGTTACTCTTTCTCTCACACCCCAGTGAATACCCCTCACAATAGATGTGATGTATGCTCACTTTCACTTAATGTTTTGATGCTTTTCTGGTTCAGGCCCCTTAAAAGGAGCTCTGATACCAAATTGTGAACTAAAAGCAAGTTTTCTGTGAAAAAAATGCTCACTTGTCTTCTGTTATTCATTGCATAACAAAATACATTATTATAGCCTTTCAAAGCTAACAGACACGAGAGAAAAAATGACCCACAACGTATCTGCATTATAACTGAAAAGAAACTAAGTAGCTAAAATCTAGCTACTCTCTCCTAAAGTTCCGGTCAAGCTAACTGACCATTATTAAAAACAAATAACAATCAAACTAACACAATAAATATCTACTAACAGGAAGCAAAACAAATATGTAAATTATTTCAATATTATTTATCTATACTATTTGATAATCATGTATATATACCATCGAAGATATAAAGTTTTTACTTTAATCTGATGTTACCAATTTATATTTTTTTATATTATCAAATAATTAAAAATTATAGGGTTAAATATGTTTTTGGTCCCTCAAGTTTCAGCGAAATTTGGAATTAGTCTCTCATCAAAATTTTTGACCAATTTAGTCCTTCATCTTTCAAAATGCGTGAATTTAGTCCTTTTAACCAAATTTTGTTAAGTTTATCTGACGTTTCAAGCGCATTTCATGATAGTATTTAAGTTAACATTGAAGCAAAAATGTGTCAAACAATGTAAATAATTTAAATACTATCATGAAATACGCTTCAAACGTCAGATAAACTTAACAAAATTTGGTTAAAAAGACTAAATTCACGCGTTTTGAAAGATAAAGGACTAAATTGGTCAAAAGTTTTGATGAGGAACTAAATCCAAATTTCGCTGAAACTTGAGGGACCAAAAACATATTTAACCCAAAATTATATTATAATATAATTTAAAAATAGTTAATATAAATTCAAATAAGTTTATTATTTAAGTTAACGATGTTTAAATATATAATAATATATTTTATATATATATATATATATATATATATATATATATATATATATATATATATATATATAAAAGCAAGGATTTAGAAAATAAGTAAGAATAAAGTTTAAATATTTTATTATTAAAGTATTAAACATATAAATAAAGAAAAATATTGCCATTATCTTATTATATATTTGCTTTTCCTAATCAAATTGCAGTCATTTTAATTTTTTTTTCTCTTTCAACTATTGTATCTCCTAAAGAAGAAAATTAAAATCCAGATTGAAAAAAATAACTTTGCATTCCCAATTCTAATTAAAATTATGTATGCCTCAAACAATCAAAATTTTTAAAAATAAAATAAAAGATGTGAAAGTTTATTAAATCATAATTGTATCAATGGAGTTTTTAAGTATATCTCGGTAATAGTTATAATAAGTTAGAAGCATTTAATTTTTCTGGATTATGTGATTAAGTATGTCTTTTTGTTAGTTAGTTAGTTATAATATTTTGATTTTTGTGTATTAAAATATTATATACTTGATGTTGTTTATGTTGAGAAATAAATGACATTACTTAAGAGGAAAAGTGGTTAGTCCTTATCTAGTTGCCTAATGTCTAAAATGGTGGAAGTAGTTGTTTGCACACAAAATTTATTTTTGATGATTGAAGATGTATTAATATTTTGATGTTTTTTATGGGAGAACCTATGTATTAAAATGTATTAAGTTTTTCTAAGCACTTTCAAGTATTATTTCCTAAGCACTTTCAAATTATAAAAGTTAGATTATTATTGCATAGTGCAATCATATAATAAAATTAGTATAATTCGGTTCAAAAATTGTACACTTGAGTTTAAAAATAGTGCAACTCAGTTCAAAATTAGTGCATTTCAATTCAAAAATAGTATAATTCAATTCAAAAATAGTGCAATTGGTTCAAAATTAGTACAATTCGGTTTAAAAAGTAGTTCAAAAATAGTGCAATTAACTTCAAAAGTAATGTAGTTGAATTCAAAAATAGTGCAATTCAATTCAAAAATAGTGCATTTCAATTCAGAAGTAATGCAGTTTGTAAAACATTTCAGTTTATAACAACCCAATTAAGTTCACATTATAGTGTAGTACAGTTCAGTGCAATTCAGTTTTATAGAATAAACAATAGTTCAGTTCAATTTGAACTATTTTTCAGTTCAGTAGAGTTCAACACAATTTTTAAAAGTGTAGTACACTTCAGTATAATTTGCCCAGTCCCATAATGACAAATCCACAATAACCTCTCTTTGTTCTATGTTAGAGCTCTTCTCGCCAATTGTCTTTGCTGGCTGTGTGTGCCCAATGTGCAAGGAAATGTAGGACGACTACCTATCCTTCCATATACTAAACATAAATAAAATAAAATTGAAAATAAATGTACACAAGATAATAATAGCGTACATATACAAAAATAAAAAATAAAAAATATTTTAATTTAAAATAATTTTACTTAAGAAAGAGTAAAATTCGAAAGAAAAAATTACATAAAAAGAATTGCATTTATATATATAGATATAAAAAAATGAATTTATATAAATTATGATTTGAAAAGATAAAATGGTGAAATAGTTATTTTAATTTATAAAATGATTAAATTGAAATTATAAGAATAAGAATAAAAGTATAATTATTTTAATTTAAACTAATTTGATTGTTTCAAATGATAAAATAAAAAAAAACATATATTTAAAGAAAAATAATCCCATAATTATTAAGTTACTGAGTGATTGATAAAAAAAAACTTAAAACAGGAATTAAATCGACTTTAAAGCCATCATATGAGTTAGGCATGTTTGTATTTTACAGATTGTAAAATTATTTTTAAAATAAAATAATTATCTTATTGTATTATTTTTTTATGATCATTTATTCAATTTTTGTTTTTTAAAGTTAAATTAAATATTTGCAATAAAACAAAGATATAAGTAATATATAACTTAATAAGAAAATCACCTCCTCCTCGTTGTGCCTCTGCCATTCGTCATTTCTTTCGCCGCTACTCTTCCGCCTCGTTTCATTCACCGCTGCTCCTCCGTCCGTCGTTGGAGGTTCCTCTTTCACTGTGAGTCGTTGCGTGTCCGTGATTGCTATGTTGGTTCTCTTCTCTGCATTCCTTAACGACTCTCTCTCGTTCTGCGTCAGTCCTTCAGCACTCGTCTATTGCTCCTCTGCTATCTTCCTCAGCGTAAGATTAGTTTGTTAACTTGTCTTTTTATTTTCAATTTGATTTCCAATGTTTTGTGAACCTGTAACATATGTTAAATTATACACTCCGTATTTGGTCTCTACTCTATTCCCATCCTATGGAATCTGTTTTGTTCATGTCAAATAGGGGTGTATGTTCTGTTTTATTTTTTTTAGCAAGATAATCTTTTGTTTTCTCTCTTTCAGTGTTCTGTTTGGATAGTATCTTTGGTTTCTTATCCTTTCTTCTTGTACTTTTTTCTTGCAATTAATATTGGTTTGTTTTAATTCCTAGATGTGTTATTCGCAATTTTTAGGGTGTTGAATGCAGGGGCAAAGCTTACCATGGAGAAATCGAAGGGGACCAAATGACTTCTGTGATCTTCAAAATCATCACCATGTGACTTCTCTCTGATCAGGTTGTGCTATGTGCCATATGTTTGTTTTCTTGTGAATAAGCCACTGTTGAATGTTTTTATTGCAGTGTTCCAAGTATATATTGATGTTTGTTCACAATGACTCCATATGGCATGTATATAGAGGACTTTAGTTTGGCCTGTGGAACAGCTTTTATATATATATATATATATATATATATAATGGTGTAACGATGAGTTTAAACCATGAGAAGATTTGCTCAAAGCCCCAAAATGTTGGGGCGTGTCAGTTTCATATTTAGAGCATCTCTATTGATATAGTTTGTGGATTCTTAAACATAAGAAATAATTCTTATGCAGGTACTTTGTTAGAGTAATTGATGTGATAGTTTTATGTAAGAACAACTGCTCACATAGTAAACCAATGCTAATAAATTATGTTCAAAGTGATCTCATGGAATGCGGCAATGTGCGTTGTTTATGCATTCAATAGTTATTCTAAAATAATAATCCCAAAGATGTAGTAGAGGGCGATTATTACTGGAGCTTAGATTGGGACATCCCACTATTTAACTCTTCATCACTTAGTTAACCATTTAATATGCACTTCATGCACTGAGATTCGAGTATAAGCTGTAAATTTAAATATTTGAAAATTACAAAAATATTATTTTTTATTTTTATATGAGTTAATGAGCCAACCCACTTAACCTACCAACCCATAGTGGGTTGAGTTGGGTTGCAAAAATTCTGACTCACCATAATGTGAACCGAGTTGGATTCACTCATTTTTAACCAACTTTTAGTGAGCTAACTCGTATGAGCCAGGTTAGTTCACTTTCACATCCCTACATAAACTACTATAATTGTTTCAATTTAATACAATTCTGAACTCGAAATCAGTTTTCCAGTGCGAGGCTAAAATTGAATTTATGTTGTTCTTGTAGTTTTATCTTTCAGTTAGTTTGTTTATTACTCAGGGGTTTCATTAACTTTCCTTCCTTGGTTGGTTTGTTTTGGGCTTATGTTCTTCGGAACTACACTGCTTTTATTCTATTTTTCTTACTAACACTTGTTTTATTTTAATTGAAATGTTAATAGGATTTCAGATCATATAGTCATTACTCTGGCCTTATGAAGGGGATACGCATGAAGAAAAGATTGAAACACATGGTGGAGCCGGATAAAAATTGCCAGGCTGGGATTGAAGATGTTGCTTGGCTTTGCTCCCTTCAAGAGCCTGAGATTGTAAATCTCTTTACTTGTTCATTCACTTGGTCGATAACATTTAATGATCATTTTCTTTGTTTTAGATTATCTAGGTTGGTTGCTTTAGATAATGTTAGTGTAGTGTTTTGGTCAAAACTTTGATACCAGAAGTCATGCTGAGAGATTTCAGAGGATGCAAGAATCACACTTTTGAGCATTTTTTTAATAGAATTATAGTGTTACCGGGGAGGGTAGATGGGTGGATGTACAAAAGGAATGGAGATAAGATATCTTCATGTTAAAGCTTTGGATTTTTCTTGGGATTAACTGCACCTTGGGTTTTTTGGGTATCACACTTGTATGATTTTAGTCCTCCGGATTTCATTTGTGTCAATTAGAACTTCCAAGTATTGCAAATTTTTTATTTTAGCTCCTATGTAATTGGAACTTGATAATGTGACAATGACTTATGATATGTTTAGAAGACTAAAATCTACAATACTTAGGGAAGTCAATTTACACAATTAGAACCAAGAAACCTAAAATAACACATTTGCAATACTTGAGAAAAAATTGATACAGTTAAAACCGTAAGGATTGAAATCAGACAACTGTAATATCTGGGAGACCAAAAGTTATGTTAAGCATTTTCTTGTAAGGATCTAAATATCTTCCCCAGTCTACCACCATTCTACTTATTCTATTTTCTTGGTACAACTTAATCTTTTTAGGAGGATTTGAACCTGTGAAAACAAAATAATATTATTGTTCATTAAATAATGGCAGTGTGGCTGAGTCAGTTTGTATCTTAGACCTGGGTATACGTATAAATCTAGTTTCAAGTAAGGCAGTTATATCTAGTTCATTAAAGAGTGACTTGTAATATATCCTATGCCTTAGAAAAGTTAGATATGCAAATAAAGTTTTAGGTATTGCCGGTTACTCTTGGCTAGTAGGTTATGCTTGTTTCTTGAATTTGGGTTTCCCCTTAACTTTCAAGTGCTATTTCTCTTTTAATAATTTAACTTGTGATGGTCAAATTTGAAAATTGTCAGGACATGCTGGTTGGCTTGAAATTGTTGATCATTCAGCGTGCAAAAATGATAGGTTGCAAGAAGATGGCTGATAAATTTAACCTCAAAATGATTCGAGCCATTGGTATGCTCTATGCTCTTAATTTACTTGTATGCAATGCTTTTTAAAATTTCATATGAATAATGTTTATTGATTGTGGATGCAATAAAAAGAAAACCCCGCGGCATATTTTTTGTTGATTTATGTATCTTTTTTGTTGTTTTGTTGTATAATGATAAGACTAATGGTGAGACAATGTTCTAGAAGTCATACTATTTATTATATAAAAAACACATCCCTTTTATCAGGACTTAGTTTTAATCTTAACCTTGTAAAATGACTGGATTGCACTGACATTCTGTTCATGTAACAATAATTCAAGAATTAATTCAATCAAAGATTTTATGATGTACTTTGCTTACTTTCATCCATTGAAATTATTGGACACTGGCCTGTCCTCTGCTGTTGTTTCTGTAATGTTGAATGCATACAATGAAATGCTAGGGAATTGTTGTCATACTTCATGATTTGCGCCAGCAATTTGAATTTCTGAGATTTAGAATTGATTGTATTCATTGCAAATCAATTGAAATTTTTACTACTGAACAAATCAATCCACTTCGTGTCCTTTATGAGACATGATCTCTAATTACCTACACATTTTCTAACTTTGAACTTGTCTGCAGCACTTGTTTTGATGGAACATCTAAAGTCACAGATAGAGGAATTGATAGAAACTAGGAAAAACTGAAAAAGATAGTATGTATTATTCAGCAATTTATGCAGTAAAACAGTAATGGGCTATAATTCTGCAGCAACACAATAATTCCAGAGTCATAGACTCCTCCAGAGAATACCTCTCCTTCCACTCCAAAAGACTAACTAACTCCCCTCCACCACTCTTCTCTCTCTCATATACCCAAACCCACCAAAATAGAATCTTTTACACATCAGCCCTGCTTCCTAACTAATTTCTCACTCCTTCCCCATTTGGCCCCACTTTCTTTCTTCTGGTATAAACATTCCATATCTTGGGCCTACCGTCAATAATTGTGCCTTGTTGAGTAACAGGCCCATGCTCCTTTCTCACTATATGACTCTTATTTGGAGTCCTATCATTACCCTCCTCTGCAACTACAGCCTTGTCCTCAAGGCTGAATAAAGGAAATTGACTTTGCAATAGCACTTCATCTTCCCATGTTGTCTCTTCCTCGGTTCT
>Ga0214543_1006032_pt1 | contig 21853 bp, 22 predicted proteins | sample CNSS2metaG_FD_160094 | JGI IMG/M metagenome (GOLD analysis project Ga0214543, IMG submission 160094) | Root nodule microbial communities from cowpea collected in UCLA plant growth center, Los Angeles, California, USA - CNSS2 | ecosystem: Host-associated > Plants > Roots > Nodule | place: USA... | reverse complement strand
TGCGGGGCGGGCCAGAGTATGCGGCCCGCATAAAATGTGCGGGGCGGGGCGGGCCGGCCCGCGATATGCGGGCCTTATGCGGGGCGGGCCTAAACGGGGCGGGCCGGCCCGCATTGCCACCCCTAATATTTTACAGTGCTCATGAACTGGAGAAGGGAAATGTTATCGTTTTCCATGCACAAAAGGGGTGTCGGGATGTCGAAATTGATGTTTTTATCAATGACAAGTAATTATAATATGTTCCAAATCTGTTTTTTTAGTATGTCTTTTGTTATTTTGCATTTTAGGTGGACTTTATCGTTTTAAGAAACTCCTTGGAATGTAAAAAAAATAGGGTTAATGTTTTATGTTTCAGTTTTATGCTTTATGATTTGGAATGTAAAAAAAATAGAGTTAATGCTTTATGTTTCATTTCTATGTTTTATGTTTTATTGCATATATGGTATATTTCATTTATATATTTTACGTTGAATTTTTTATATATAATTTCTTTTTTTCTATTTTAATAAATTAAAAAAAAAATATTGGATTCATATCTTTGTTTAATTTTAGATATGTGTATCGTATACTTATTGTAGTTTTAATTTTTATAAGTTTTATAACTTTTTTAATTAACAATTATTATCTTTATTTCATAAATGGTTAAATCATTCTAGAGGTTTCCATTTTTGTAGCGAAATCTCAAGTAGGTCCCCCATTTTTATTTGACTCAATTGAGTCCCTATTTTGGAAAATTCGTTGCAATCAGTTCCTTTCCGTTAGTTGTACAAGTGTTAATTATGTGCCACATGTCAGCACGTGGTTGTTTTGATTGTTTTTAATTTTTTTTAATTTTTTTTAAATTTTTTTAAAAAAAATTAAAATTTACACGTGCCAATTTGACATTGTGCCACGTGGCAGAGAAGTGTGATGTGGCAGTGACAATGCCACATGTCACTATTGAAGGTGAAAAACCACAATGTAGTCCCTGTATTTGTTATTTCGTTTCAATTTGATCCCAATTTTTTTAAAACTAAATCTATAATTTATATATAAATGTTAGAGTTGCTTTAAAAATAAAAGCTTTATAAATTCAAATATAAAATTTTAAAAAAAATTTATAACAATTCTAACATTTGTCTATAAAGTATTGATATATAAATATTTGAAACAATATTTAAATAAAGTTCAATGCAAAATATACATTTAAATAAACTTAATTTTAAAAAAATATCAATTATAATAAAAATACCATTGTAAAATTTATATAAAAATTAAGTTTGATATAAGGATCAAATTGATTCAGTTTTAAAAAAATTATGACCAAATTGAGACAAAATAACAAATACAAGGATTACATTGAGACTTTTCACATCCAATAATGACACGTGACACTGTCACTGCCACATCACACTATCTCTGTCACGTGGCACAATGTTAGATTGACACTTTACAATTTTAATTTTTTTTAAAAAAATTATAAAAAAAATTATAAAATTAAAAAAATTAAAAAAAAATCAAAAAAACCATGTGCTGACACGTGACACATAATTAACACTATTACTGTACAACTAACGGAAAGGAATTGATTGCAACGAATTTTTTAAAATAGGGACTCCATTGAGTCAAATAAAAATGGAGGGACCTACTTGAAATTTCGCTACAAAAATGGGAACATATGGAATGATTTAACCTTTAATAAATAATTATAAGGGAAAATATGGAAAATGCTATAAGTTTATTTTACTTGTAACTTAGAACTGTTAGATAAAAGAAAAACACCCTAGGTAGAATAATAACATATAATAAATAAAACATTGTTTAGCACTCAACTTTATAAAATTATACATCTAAATATATTATTACCTGATACATGTTCTAAGTTCAGACAAGACAAAGCATCATCTCTATTTATATTTAATTAAAATTAAAATTTAGGACGATAAATAATAATATTTTGCATTCCATCCATCCATTTTTTTTAAGTATCCTTTAATAATTATTATTTTTTAGAAAAAAAAAACTAATTTTTTTTACTTTATATGTTTTATTTTTATGCTACCCTTATGATTTATATATATATATATATATATATATATATATATATATATATATATATATATACACTCTGGTGGGTCGAAATATACTCAGAGGTACACTAGTCTTCTGCTTAGGCCAAGACGTAGTTGACCACTCTTCTAGTTCACTTGATTCTCTTCAGTTGATCACTCTTCTTCCTATCCTTCTGATCACAAGTCTCGTTCACTACTCCTGTCAAGATGTTCTCTTCCGATAAGAGTGGGGTAACCTCAACGGGGGAGCCTGCAAAGATACTTTGATACTCAAGTTAATTACTGACAATAACAACAAGAATGCAATAATTGAGATCATTGACTTCTCTTGTGAATATTATTTTTTATACTACTTGGATGAGCCCTATTTGTTAGGCCTAGGGACATGTGACAAAATTTATATATTTTTTTAAAAAATTATAAAAGAATTAAAAAAATGAAAAATCATGAGCTGACACAGTTAACATTGTTAATGCATTACTAACAAAATGGATTGTAACAAATTATCCAAAATAGGACTAAATTAAGACAAATAAAAAAAAGAAATCAATTTGAGATTTCTCTAAAAAAAATAGACAAATATAATAATTTAACCTACTAGGTAATAAAGTTAAGAACATTTAGATTTATATATAAGGATGAATTGTACTTCCATTATACAATTCTTTTTGTTTTGGAAAGTATAATCCATAACAAATTCTAAACTCTTGATTTAGTATGATCTATTATAGCCTTCATATGGACCAAGTATTCACAACGTGGACATAGTATATTATAAAGAATATATTTGGATAAACTTTGCCAGTAAGAAAAAAGTAAAATATTTTTTTTCATAATAAATTAGTTTATGATTGTGACATCCCATTTAAATAGAATAATCTACTTAATAAGATATCACATAATCATAATAATGAGAAGCAATCAGATGAACATAGAATATAAGAAAGGTAACCATTACAGTCATTCAAGAGTGTACTATGAAAACAACCTTGGGCATACCACCATGCCATAAACAAACGCAAGGGAAAGTTAACAGTTTTACAAATGACGATGCCCCTCTAGAGCATGAAATTTAAAAAAAAAAAGCACTTAGGGCCATAGACTGCTCCTGAGAGTCACACATACGGATCCCTTAAGCTGCACCACTGCTACCACCAAGCCTACTCCCAGAATTTCCTCCATCTGCTCTCACCAAGGGTGATCATCGCAAAAGAGAAAACATAACGGGAACATAAACAGAAATGCAAGGGTAAGCTAGTGTAATTTAAATCTTATCATGGTATGAAAGAACCAATACTTAAACATTCCCAAGCATGCAACACAGAGACACAAAGAATCATGTTATGGCAAACAAGCAGGACACTATGACTCAATTATCCGGATAAATATACTAAGATCGGATTCACTGGACGTTTGCACTCGTGGTGGCCTTTACTGCTCTGCAGAGCCATTGCCAATGGGTTTCACCCTACTACACACAAGGTTAGCCTTTAAGCGTCTAAGGCCATTATCCTGCCACAGACTAGGGCCTCCCACTACTCTCACCACTTGGGTCAGTTTGCTCTACATGAGACTCACTGACCCTTTAGAGTTTCGGGATGCGATCCTTACTTGAATCCATATCTTAATATATACACTACACACCACCATGAGATCTCCCCACGAGACTCATGGAATTACGCCTATCACATACAATTTTCATGATCCTCATACCATAACCACCACTTGTTATCTCAACATTGAATCCTCATGCACGTTCTCAACCAACCAAACAGAATCCCTCATGTTACTCATGCTAACATACAAATTTCAGTGTATACAACTCATACAACTCATGAAATCACACCATAATCATGCACGTTTGAGATAAATAGCCACACACCAGGTAAATAGAGATATAAAACATAACTTTGCAATATTCTCGCCTGGGCTAGAAGCCCTCGCCTAAGCTACAGCGAATGTCTCGCTTAAGCTAGGCCTTCTCGCCTAGGCGAGGCTTGGAACAGTGGCCCTCTGCGAGCCATCGCTTGGGTGAGCCCAACTCGCCTGGGCGAGATCGCCATTCGCCCAAAATAAGACCCCTCGCCTAGAAGAGGTTGCGAGCAGAGCACACCAGGTTTTTTCTTCGAGAACTCGCTTGGGCGAGTCATTCTCACCTGAGCGAGACAATGCGTCGCTCAAAGACAAGAGCCCTCCCCCTGGGTGAGTTGCTCAAGCACAACCTGGGTGAGTCACAGACACTCTCGCCTAGGCGAGACAAGCTCGCTTAGGCGAGAATGACAGTACTCACCGCTGTTTTACGCATGCAGCAGGAACACACTCTCAAGAGGACATACAAAATGCAGACAAGATAGTTTTCATACCACCCAAAACATCATTCAACATCCAGAAGCATTCAACAAACCAAAAACTAGGAGAAATACATTAAACCGTTAAAATACTAGCTTCCCTTACCTTTGTTTTGGGTACCAAAAGCAAAAAGACCCTAACTAAGGGGTATCACAGCTCCAGGAACTCGAGTAGTGAGCTGCAACGTGCAAACCAAGACAAAACGAGGTAAATAAATGGAACCCTAACTGACCAACATGCTCAAACTGTGAAAAAGGGGTGAAGAAATATACTAAAAACTCTAGAGTTTGACTTACCAGAAGGTACAAGATGGTTTTGTTAGCTTGGAGATAAGAGAAGACCGTGTGCCCTAGTAGAGCTCTAGCTGAAGAACATATGAGGAATAGAAGGTTGGTTTCTGAAAATGAGACAGACAACAAAGGTTTACGGGCTAGCAAGGGTGTTTGGTCCCGTGGAAGGGCTGGTCTCGGGCCTACAAAGAGGCCAGGCCCAAACACACATAAGGCTGAAAAATGGGGCTTACAATGATAACCATTTGATATAATTTCTATAAATTCTTATTTTAATTTTTACTACATTAATTTTAATTTATAAAGTCTTAGTTTTTTATTTACTTATCGTTTATATTTAAAGATTATTCTTTGTTTCTCGCTCTTTCTTGAAGAATATAAATTTTCTAACTTTTAATTTCTTTTAGACACGATAAATAATTTAGAAAAAGGAACTTCTGTACCAAGGTTTTGCAAAATGTCATTAATCAGGGATGCAAATATTCAATCAACTCTTACTTGGGAATTTATTCTTGCATCCCCATGTTTTTTAAAATTCTAATTATATATATGTCGTAATTATAGTTTTGGATTATGTAATTTATAGATATTCTGAATTGTATAATCTATAATGCAAAGTTATATTTTAAATTGTATAATATATAATGGAAATTTATATTTTTGATTGTACAATTCGTAATGTGTAAAACCCTTTTTTTATATATATTAGTTTGCTTCAGAAAAATAAAAAGAAATGAGTCGGTCCTTTTTCCCCCAAAAAACTCTCCAACTCCTCTCTATTTCTTTTCTCTCAACTTGTCTCCTTTTACTCCTTGAAATAGAGGTTGGAACTGAGACCGTTGTGGAGTTCTCTAGAGATCAAACTGAACGTTCTTTTCCTCTACGTAAGTCGATCTCCAACCTCCGTTCTATTTCTATTTTTCTGTTTTGAAGCTTTAGTTACATCTTGGGGTCTTTTTGGAGCCTCATTTTCGTCTCTGTACTATCGTATTTCAACTTCGTAAGCTACTTTGGGGTTGTGGTGCTCATCTCCATCTATGGCTTTCTTTCCACCAAGAGTAGTATTAGTTTTAAGGGAAGGAAAGCTAGGTTTTTCATTAGATTTCGAAATGAATTGCTTATCTTGGTCTTTGATTGTGTCTTGATAGTTTATATTGATGAGTGTGTTGAATTGGAGTGGTTTGTGTATATTTTGGTTTGGATTTTTGGTGTTGCATGTTGAGATGTGTGAAAATCTGCTATTCTAGCTTAAGCGAGATCAGTCTCGCCCAAGTGAGAAAAAACTAGCTTAAGCGAGAATAACATAATTATACTTTGCTCTTTGTTCAAGTTTTAGCTTAAACGAGAACTTATAGCTTAAGCGAGAGCAGTCTCACCCAAGCGAGAAAATCTAGCTTAAGTTAGAACCTCCTAGCTGAGGTGAGAGAAATCTAGCTTAAGCGATAATTACTAAAAAAATTTAATTCCTTATTTTAACTTGTGATTAACTAAGTTAATGTTAAAAATATGATGTATAAAGTTACGCAAGAATGATGTGGCATTTTTTTAAACCTGTACTTGATGTGTTTAGCATGGGATGATAATTAATTATTCGGAGATAACATGTGGAATGTTGATGATAAAAGAGTTTCAAGGGAAATTCTTGGTGATAGTGTGGTTAATGTGTGTCTTGATATAAGAGATGTCTAGATAAGGAAGATATTTTGAACTCTAATAATCACTCACACTCATGTATAGCAAAGTGATTATGTGGTGAGAGTGGCAGGAGGTCCTAATCGTAGAAGGTGTTTGGGCTTGAGATTCATTGGGACTAACCTTGTTATTGATTTGGTGATAACCCCTTGTGACTAGACTCTGCAGAGTTTAGAAATCAAGACAGGTGCATACTTTCTTAGAATTCTATATCAAGTGCATAATCTGAATAATCGAGTCAATAGTCAGTTGGGTGTTTATTTTATCCATGTATGTACTTCTTGGGTGATGTACCTATGTATTTATATTTATGTATGAATGTTTAAATACACTAACTTAACCTTCTATTTGTGTTATGTGTTTGTTTGGCTTTTCCTTTTATGGTGATCACCATTATTGGTGTGAGCAAAAAAGAAAACACATGTTGATCATGATTATATGGAAGATGACGTTGTTGGGTAGTTTAGGTGTTTGATTTGTTCCCTTCCTTGAGCATATTTTTGGAAGACTTCCTTTATGCCTAGTTTAGTGCTCTTTGTATGAGCATCCTTTTCAAAAATTGTGTTATGTCTCTAGACATAAAGGAAATTTTGCCATCCATATATTGTATTATGTGATGTTTTATTTATTAGAAATTTTATATTAAATGGGATATCACATAATGTATAGTTAGATTTCGAATTGTACAATTCGTAATGCAATTTACAATTCGAAATGTACAGGGATTGTGAAATTCAAAACTGACATTACACATCTTTCACTATTGATTATCATCTTCTTCCTTATACTTCATATTATTACGATCCTTCCATTTGTTTTAATAGACACTTGTGAATGTTTTTAGCGTGGAGGTGGAAGAAGAAGATACAGGTGGAGGTGAAGACAAAAATGGAGATAGAGGTGGGAGAAGTAGGGGTGGGAAAAAAATCTAATTTTTTTAATCTGATCCATTTTTGTTCCGATCCAATCCATTTAAAATTCATTTTATTAAAAATCTAATCCATTTAAAATCCATTTTAATTGATTTGGATTTCAATCTAATCTACGTTTTATATATTTTATGGATTGGATATCCATTTTCTAAATTAAGATTTTCAAATATGGATAATCCAAAAAATCCAATCCAAATTTTCAATTTAAGTTTAAAGGTGGGTTAGGCTAAAGGTTGAGATGGACTAGGCTAAATCCAAACTAAGACAGGTCATGCTCGACGACCTGTATGGACAAAGCAGGCCCGACGACCCTAAAGGATCAAGCGGGCCCGACGACCCTAAAGGGTCGAGCGAGCCCAATGACAAAAACGGATTGGGCCTGATAACCTAAACGGGTCGGGAGGGTGCAAAGATACAAATGGGTTGGGCAAGCTCGAAGACTCGAACGAGTTAGTCGACCCGACGATTCGAAAAAGTAGGGTGGACCCGATGACCCGAATAGGCCAGGTGGGCTGGAAGACTCAAATGGGCTAGGTTGGCTTGACGACTCGAAAGGGTGATGCCCGATGACTTGTACGGAAAAGGTAGGCATGACGACCCTGATGGGCCAGGTTGACCCGACGACCTTGACAGGCTGATTCGGCCCGACAACTCAGATAGGCTGAGTCGGTAAGCCTGACGGCTCTGAAGGGCTAGAAGGGCCTAACGACCTTGACACCAGGCAAGCTTCACAACCCTAATGCGCCAGGCGGATCCAACGACCTGGTCGTGCGAGGTCGGGCCGACACAACGACTTGACCATGTCGGGCCAACATGACAAGTCAGACAGACTAGACCAGCCCGACAACCTAGACAGGTCAGCTTGGCCTGGCCTAACGACCTAGACGGGTCCTAAACCTATCGACCCTAAGTCGACGACGAAAGATGTAACATCCATACTGGAAATTACTTAATTAAAATAAATAAATAAAATATAGAAAATCAATAGACATAATTTTATTATTCCAAAACTTGGGAAAATTCAAATTATTTTTGAACGCACCATAATTTAAACATAAGTAAAAATAATCTCATTACAAGTTTTTAAAATCCAACATAATGAAATAACATCATAAAAATCCTTATCTCAAGAGCCCCCAAGCTAGCCCTTTTTCCGTCTCTAGGCATCACCAACATCACGTGTAGCATCATCTGCTCCCGTGTAACGAATCACACGATCATCGCCAAACACAAACAGAAAGGTTGAGCTCATAAATAATTAACAAAATAAGTTAATAAAATTAACAATACACCAAACTATTTGATTCTAGTTAGTTCTTGGCCAAGACCTTAATCCCCAAGGCTTTTCAACCTTCACAAAATATATATAATTAGCCTTGGACTAAGGATTTATGATGCTCACACGAGCTTGCCCGCTCATGGTCCAACCTCTATGAACCTCCTCACTCTAGTCTTGCTCTACGAACCTCCCCATTCGTAGTCCTGCTCTACGGACCTGTCGCTCGTACTCCAACAAACGTGATCCACCAGTTACGTACCTTTCAGCACTCAACATCTCTCAAGTGTGAGCACCGAACATATGAACCTACCTCGCTCGTATCCCCACACGAGAATAACTGGATATGAACCTCCTCGCTCATATCATCACGTGTTCCCCACCATCAATGAAACTACCCGACCATGGCACAACATCTTCTGGTCCAAGTCTGCATCAATGCGTACAAACAACATACACAAAACCCACGCCTGCGACAATATCGCCTAGCTTGAACACAAAACTGCACTATTCTCGCTTAGACTAGAAGCCTTCGCCCAAGCGACCAAGTCTGTCTCGCTTAAGCTAGGCTCTCTCGCCTGAGCGAGCGTGTTACAATGGCACTATGCGAATTCTCGCTTGGGCAAAATCACCCTTCACCTAGAACCAAAGCCTCTCGCCTGAGCGGCAATCCAAGCAGAACACACAATTTCCCACGATTTCTCGCTTAGGCAAGTAACTCTCGCTTTAGCGAGATGATCTGTCACCCAAAACCTGGGCTCTTTGCTTGAGCGAGATGCTCAAGCAGAACTAGGGTCGAGTCTCTACTACTTTCGCCTAGGCGAGACTGGCTCGCTTGAGCGAGAATGGCATATGACTTCCCTATTCACGCACGCAAACACCAGAAAACAATGCCAATACCACAATTCAGACATTACCAAGCAATCTATTACAAAGAGTAATTCTCATGGACATGTTTTAAACCTAATTGGACCACCAAAACTTGAGATTGAACCACAAACAACCATATAGTACAAAACCCTCATCATATTCATACAAACGCATAAGAGATTGTTCAAACATCATCAAAATAACAACCCTCTAATTCACATCACATAAAGCACGAAATTTCATGGTACGCAAGCATAAAATCATGAGAAAAGGACTTTTAATCATACACATAACATAAAACACGAAATAGCTCCCGTTACCTGGATTCATTTGCTAAAATTCGAGTTTGGTGTGTGTTCTTGAACCTAAAACCCTCTTAGCCTTTTTCTTTCACTCCAACAATGACTCTAAACCTCTGGAAAACCTCTACTTACTGTCCACAAGAAAATGCATTAACAATCCCCCTCAAAACTCCCTTGGCTACCCTCCTTATAGCTAGGGTTTTTCTATCCTTTCATCTTCATACCAAAAGAAATTTTTGGCAAAAGTAAAGAAGTTAATTTCGCTCTTGGCAAGGTTTGAACCCACAATCATTCAATCACAATGCAAGTGCACAACCAATTCAAACAATTCCTATTTCGTGATAATTCCTATAATTTTAGGATTACATTATCACTACTCACATCCAAGCATAACATTAAAACAATGCACAAAATAAAATATCATACAATTGGCATACATAAGACTTGAACCCAAGTCCTCTCACACAATTAAGTACTCTCAACCACTTGAGCTAGTACTTTTCCACGTCACAATAATTAACATTAAATACCATAAAGGCTTATATTACCCGTATTTATTAAATAATTATTTATTTAATTATTTAAATTTCTCGGGTCTTACATTTCCCCCACCTTAAAAGATTTTCGTCCTAAAAAATTGGGCTTACCAGGAAACAAGTGCGTGTAGGATTGCCTCATGCGATCCTCCATCTCCCAAGTCATCTCCTGTGTAGCCTTATCCTAGAGGACTTTCACCGTCCAGATCTCCTTTCCCCGCAACTTCTTCACTTGAGCGTCTAATATCCTCATCGGTCCTATGTTCACTATCAGATCCTCCCTAATCTGGATGTCATCTGATTCTAGCACATGTGAGGGATCTGCTACGTATTTCCTCAACTGTGAAACATGAAATACGTTGTGTAAGTTCGCCAAATGCGGTGGCAAAGCAATCTCATAAGTTGCGGTGTCGGTCTTTCTCAAGATCTGGTATGGCCCAACAAACCTCTGAGTGAACTTCCTTGATTTGATAACCCTTCCAATGCCAACAGTCGGTGTGACTCTGAGGAACACATGATCCCCTGCCTCAAATTCCAAAGGTCATCTCCTCTTATCTGCATAGGACTTTTGTATTCTCCGAGTCGCCCTTATTCTATCCTGAATGGCTTTGACTTTCTCAGAAGTTTGTTTTAAGAACTCTGGACCCAAAACAAGTGACTCGTCATCTAATTCCAACATAGTGGTGTCCTACACCATCACCCATACAAAGCCTCATATGGCACCATCCTAATGTTGGAGTGATAGTTGTTGTTGTACGTGAACTCCACTAAAGGAAGCATTTCACTTCAATTCCCCATATAATCCAATACACAGGCTCGTAATAGATCCTCCAATGATTAGATAGTCCTCTCAGACTGGCCATCTGTATGAGGATGATACGCAGAACTCATCCGCAACTGGGTCCCCAAAGTTGCCTGTAGGGATTGCCAAAAACAAGAAGTGAATCTCGGATCCCTGTTAGATACGATGTTAGATTGCACTCATGCAATCTGACTACTTCCCAAATGTACAATTTCGCCAACTTGTCCATTGACAGCTTCTGATTAATTGCTAAAAAGTGGGCACACTTAGTCAACTTGTCCACGATCACCCATATTGAATCATGCCCCTTCGCAGATCTCGGCAAATGAATTACGAAGTCCATGAAGATGTTATCCCATTTCCACTGTGGAATGTCTAGTGGCTGTAATGTACCACCTAGTCTCTGGTGTTCAATCTTTGCCTTTTGACACACCAAGCATGATGCCACAAAGTTAGCGACATCAGTTTTCTTTCCATTCCACCAGAAGGACTGTTTCAGATCTTTATACATCTTAGTCATACCTGGGTGTATGCTAAAACGACTTTTATGGCCCTCTTCTAGAATATACTTCCTCAGCCTCCAATTCCCAGGTACACATACTCTGTCGTGAAACTGTAGGATGCCATCTGACCCCATCCGGTAATCCTTCCCTTTCTCAGAACCTAACCAACTCACAAACTACTGTAGGTCAGCGCCGTTCTTCCCTATTCCTGGAATAGATGAGAATGTCACCTATAAACACCACCACAAATTTGTCCAAATAGGGCCGAAAATTTGGTTCATGTAATCCATGAAGACTGCTGGAGCATTAGTCACTCCAAATGGAATTACTACATACTCGTAATGTCCATATCTCGATCTGAATGTTATCTTCTGGACATCTTCCGGTTTGACCAAGATCTGATGGTATCCAGACCTCAAATCAATCTTGGAGAATACACCTCTCCCTCTCAACTGGTCTAGCAGATCATCAATTCTCGACACTAGATACTTGTTCTTTATCGTAAGTTTATTCAAATGTCGGTAGTCTACACATAATCGAGAACTTCCATCCTTCTTCTTCACCAGTAACACAGGAGCTCCCCATGGCGATGCACTAGGTCTGATGAATTTCTTCTCCAGCAAATCCTCTATCTGATTTTTCAATTCTACTAGTTCTGCCGGTGCCATTCTATACGGTGTTGCCGACACTAGACCCACTCCAGGGATTAGATCAATGGAGAAATCTATGTCCCTGTTGGGTGGCAACTAAGGTATTTCATCTACAAACACGTCGGCATATTCATCCATTACTGGAATACTTCTGATCAGCTCGGTGGTACTCTTCTTTTCTCCTTGATCCACTATCATGAAATAAGTAGCTCCATCTTCAATCTTCTTCAAGACTCTGTGAGTTGAGATCAACTCAATCCCATCAGACTCTGGGAACACCACTCTGCGTCATCCACAATCAATGACTATGTGATTGCTTGACAACCAGTCCATTCCCAAGATCACGTCCAGACCCTCCAACGGCAAGCCTACAAGGTTCACCTTGAACCTTCTGTCCTCCACTTCAATTGAGCATGCAACATAGGCAGAATTAGTTGAAACTTGTTCAGATGCTAGTGTTGAGACTTTTAACTCGCATTCTAGATCATGAGTCGACAATCCCAGCTTCTTCACGCAGTCGTGAGATATGAATGAGTGCAAAGCTCTTGAATCAAACAACTCTCCAATTACCCAACAATAAGCAAAAGTCGAGTATAAGACTACCTGACTAGGTGGCCTCCGTGTTGGTCATGGCAAAGACTCGGCCTGTTGTGGCTAAGGTCGTGCTCCTGTAGTAGTCTTCTTATTAGGACACTTGTTAGCAAAGTGTCTTGGCTGATCACAAGCATAGCACTTGCGAGTGTTAATACTGCTTCCCCCACTACCCGCTGGCTTAGTGCAATCTCTCATCAGGTGCTCTCCTTCACAGTTATAGCATTGTAACTTCTGCGAAGAGGATTAGGGTCTACTATAGCGTTGTCGGGAAAGTACTTTTCTAGGAAACTTTTTCTGAAGTTGACCCAATTCACCTCCTCCTCGTGGGTCTTCATCTGTTGTTGCATCCCTATCCACTAATACTCTGCATCAGTCACCAACAAAAAGGTGGCAAAGGTGAGTTTTTGCGCCTCTATGCACTTTATCACCCTGAAAATCTTTTCACACTCCTGCAGCCATGCGTCTGCCTCATCTGGGGTGGCTTTGCCAATGAATTTCGCCGGCTTATGACACATGAAATCCTCCATCGTCACTGGTTTGACAGGTGGAATCATAACCCTCAACTGCGCTGCAACAGGCTGCATCACGTCCATCATCCTATGGATTGCATTCGCAATCTCATCAGCCCCAGCGTTATTCTGGTGTCTCCTATTAGCCATCGCCTACGCACGCCACATAATTCAGCTGTTCACATTAAATAACTCTAATTATATCAGAAAACAAGCAATTATTAACAATCAATAACACACAATAGTTTCATAGAGGAAACACCATCAGCTCACTCCCCATAGTTTCCAAAAATCTTAAAAACTTTTGCTCTGATACCAAATGTAACATCCATACTGGAAATTACTTAATTAAAATAAATAAATAAAATATAGAAAATCAATCGACATAATTTTATTATTTCCAAACACGGGAAAATTCAAATTATTTTTCAACGTGCCATAATTTAAACATAAGTAAATAATAATCTCATTACAAGTTTTTAAAATCCAACATAATGAAATAACATCATAAATATCGATATCTCAAGAGCCCCCAAGCTAGTCCTCTCTCCGTCTCTAGGCATCAACAGCATCACGTGTAGCATCATTTGCTCCCATGTAACGAATCACACGATCATCGCCAAACACAAACAGAAAGGGTGAGCTCATAAATAATTAACAAAACAAGTTAATAAAATTAATAATACACCTAATTGTTTGATTCTAGTTAGTTCTTGGCTAAGACCTTAATCCCCAAGGCTTTTCAACCTTCACAACACACATATAGTTAGCCTTAGACTCAGGATTTATGATGCTCACACGAGCCTGCCCGCTCGTGGTCCGGCCTCTACGAACCTCCCCGCTCATAGTCCTGCTCTACGAACCTCCTCGTTCGTAGTCCTGCTCTACGGACCTGCTCGCCCGTAGTCCAACACACGTGATCCACCAACTACGTACCTCCCCGCACGCAACATCTCTCAAGTGTGAGCACGGAAAATACGAACAATTGGACATGTTTAAAACCCAATTGGACCACCAAAACTTGAGATTGAACCACAAACAACCATATAGTACAAAACCCTCATCATATTCATACAAACACATAAGAGATTGTTCAAACATCATCAAAATAACAACCCTCTTATTCACATCACATAGAGAACGAAATTTCATGGTACGCAAGTATAAAATCATGAGAGCGGGACTCTTAATCATACACATAACATAAAACACGAAATAATTCCCCTTACTTGGATTCCTTTGCTAAAATTCGAGTTTGGTGTGTGTCCTTGAACCCAAAACCCTCTTAGCCTTTTTCTTTCACTCCAACAATGGCTATAAACCTCTGGAAAACCTCTGCTTACTGTCCAAACGAAAATGCAGTACCAATCCCCCTCAACTCTCCCTTCTCTCCTAATTTTCTATTCTCTTAATCACCATTCATTACCCCAAAACGAAAATAATTAAAATTATACTTAATGGCTTAATGTTTTGGTGTTAATGGTCATTCAAAGACCATTAGTGGCTGCCTTTTCAGTCCACTAGGTTGCCCTCCTTACAGTTAGGGTTTATTTACCCTTTCACCTTCATACCAAAAGAAATTTTTGGCAAAAGTAAAGAAGTTAATTTCGCTCTTGGCAAGGTTTGAACCCACAACCAATTCAACCAATTCTTGTTTCATGATAATTTACATTATCACTACTCACATCCAAGCATAACATTAAAACAATGCACAAAATAAAATATCATACAATTGGCATACATAGGACTTGACCAAGTCCTCTCAACCACTTGAGCTAGTACTTTTCCACGCAACAATTAACATTATATGCCATAAAGGTTTCTACTACCCGCATTTATTCAATAATTATTTATTTAATTATTTAAATTTCTTAGGTCTTATAAAATGTTTAATTTTATACATATATATATATATATATATATATATATATATATATATATATATATATATATATATATATATATATATATATATATATATATATATATATATATGTATATATATATATATATGTATATATATATATATATTCATGTTTAAGAAGAAAGCCCATGGACAGGCCTTGACCCACATGGATTTTGTGTGGTTTTTGGCCCTGTAGAATCAAGTTTTAGAAAATTCAATTTAAATTTCTTTTATAAAATATGGATTATGGATTTTGAATTTGATCCAAATATTTGGATTGGATTTAAATCTTGATCCAAATATTTGAATCTAGATTTAAAAAAAAATTCAAACTAGTTTCACCGAAAAAAATGGATTTGGATTGAAAATTTGATCCAATTATTTGGATATAAAATAGATGTGGATTGGATCATTAAAAATTCAATCCATAACCATCCCTAGAGAAGATGGGGTGGAGATGGAATAAGATGATGGAGTGGAGGTGAAGATTGAGATGGAGGTGGGAAAAGATGGGTGGAGTTGGAGGTGGAAGAAGAAGATAACGTGGAGGTGGAGGTGGAAGAAGGAGATGAGGTGGAGGTGGAGAAAAGTATGGAGGTGTTGTAGGGAAAGAGAAGGGAAACTTTGACTTTTTACCTTGATTATAAGGGTGTAGTAAGAAAACATGGGGTGCAGGAAGAAATTCTCATCTTAGTTTTATGGAAATAGGGGGAGGTAGGCACAAAGATTCACTGGAAAATTGGGTACAGCAAAGGGAAAATTTTACTAGGAAGGGTGATGCAAAGTTGGTAACACAGGTTGGCCTATTAGTCTGTCAAAAAATGTATAGGACGGGTTGTTTATTTAAACTTGTTGATTCACTTAGGTTCATTTTGTTTAGCATGTATTCTGTGCGACCCAATGATGAGGTGGGGTAGATTAACTTACATAACTCAACAAAAAATTCATTATATTTTAATTTCTAAAGTCATATAAAACTCTCTTTTCATATATTTTGTTATACATTCACCTCATGCTTAGTTCTCTTAAATGCATTTGATATTGGTTAATTGCTACACTTTTTCGGTAACTTAAACAAATATTTTTTTTTTTTTATGTTTCCTTGTTTATTAAATATTCAACTTTTACATATTTATTTGATATAGATGTTAATATTATATTTACTTAGTTTATTGTCAATGGTAAACTAACAGTGTTATAACAATGTAAAATATTAAAACAAAATTATTATTACAACATTTATATATAAATTTTTATAAATTTTGCTTATCCCAACAGACCAATGTAAAACGAATCAACAAAACTAGTAAAAAATAAGACCTGTTAACCAGCGTTATCATCAGTAAATCTTGAACCAATGGGTATTATTTGTATATTAAAAAATAGGATGAATAAAGTAGTGTTTGGATTAGTTTACTTTTAGAAAAAAAATAACTTTGTTCTTAACATAATAAATTGTTTACAAAAAATCAATATTTTCTCAAAATCAACCTTTCTGAAACATGGCATGCAAAATATCTCCAAAAGAATGCTATAATAAATAGTAACATTAAATCTGACATAAATAGTATGAAGGAAATTATGCAGGAGAGTATGGCCATCCATATTGAAAAGAAAACATATGTTTTTGAGCTATGCTAGAAGTTTGACCCTCAAGCTGTGATATCTTAATTATGAACTCATCATGCTTAATTACTTACAAGTCATTATGCGATCGCATGTTCAGACCTGTCAAAACTATTAAAAATTTAAGAGGCACTTACTTTCATAAGAAAAATAAAATCAAGTACCAGAAAAATATATTAATCAAGGAGTAAAAAATTGAGCAATCATAATCAAATACAATCGGTATGAAAATAAACAATAATTGAAGAAATAGTATTTCTCTTTATTATCTTTCTCTTGTATTGATTTTGAAAACTTGTTAAGTTATTGTAATAGATCCATATAATGATTGTATAAAGCTGATAAGATAAGCACAGTAATCTAATATTATACTAAACTTGAGTTAATTTAACCCTACAAACAGTGGCAGAGCTTATAAGGAACACAACCTGGGTAGTTTCTAAGAGCAAAGTTAGGATCAACATTGTTGGTGAATAAGAAGAATGCAGTTGTTTTATATCATTTATTCACATTACCTTACAACTAGTGGAGAATGAACCCTACTAACTTTTCATGTAAATTAGACATTAAAATTACACTTAGTTTTAAGTATATTATTTTGACTCACAAAATTATTGTCAAGATTTGCCGAATAAAATAATTCTGTAAGGAAAAAATTTCTTGAACTTTTGTTCATTTTAGTCAATAGACGAGATCTTTAACACTCATCTCTACCACAAGCTACACAAGTAACACTTTCACCAAGAAAAGGCTATACAAGTAACAAAAGCTAAAGTATTTCCAAGCAATATAGACAAACACTAACGTTTTATATGATTACAAATGAACACATTATATATTTTCTTTACTATACAGAAGTTGAGTGAAGTGATGACTCACTCTTTCCCGCTTAGAAACAAACAAAGCTCTCAGATGAATAATGCAAAAAGATGATAAAGAGAAAAGGAAGAGGATACCTCTTTATTCTCTTCTCTCTCCCCAAAAAAGGTTAAAAAAACTGACAAAAAGTGGCCCTCATTCTGTCTGTCTAATGAACAACATCTTGGAGACTGCCCCAGAATCTTAGTTGGATTTCTCCTGCATTGCTAGCCTGGCCTTTACTCATAAAATACAAGTGCCAGGGTGGTTTCACCTTGCTATAGAAACAATAATTACGCATATCATCAACCTTTTTTCCATAAGGTAATGATGGATATTGTCCACAAAAGTTAGTTTTGTCCATGACCATTGTGTCAACTTGGCCATACCATGATTCTTCTCTTTCCATCAAGTAGCTTTCAATTATTAGGTTAAGTTGATGTGATGCATTGTATCTATTGTCCATATCTATGTAGGGACAAAAGTTGTGTATGTGTATGCATGCTTGATTTCCAGTTTCTACATCATTTCCAACATAGCATAGATGTGATAGCTACAATTAGCAAGGCCTCAATACATCAGTAAATGCTCTCTTAGACGATAAACCATAGAAATCTATTATATTCTAATGTATGTCTCACCAATTATCTGTTTGGAATAACTAATTGAGTTCTTGCACAGCAGTGTCTCCAATGTTCTTGATTCTGAGTTCCACATTCCTAAGATCACGAAGATGCTGCAAAATTTCTTGGATAAGATCTAAACCCTTATCCCCTTTCCTCAAGGATATGATACAGTGCTTTAAAAATGCTTTATCTGCCTCCAGAGCTTGGAGTCTCTCATGAACATAATCCACCTTCACTTCTACTTTGAAAGTTTTCTTCTCTAATTGGACCTTTTCATCTGAACTATTTTGCAAGGAAGTAAAATCTAAACCATTGCTCATGACCCCGTTTTCTGCTTCTGTGTCTGTTTCATCATAGACTGGGAGAACCCTCTCGCCTTTTGTACACATTGTTTGCATTCCATCACGGTGCTTACCATTTGCTAATCCATTTATCTGACCTATGTAACCATTATTGTCTTGGTATTCATTTGCATTCTCTTCACAAAGATGTTCTACTGATTTAATACCATCAAAATACTCTTCTTCACAATTCAAGATAACAAGCTTTTCTTGCAGCATCTTCAGGTGTTCGAGAATCAATAACCTCTCTTCCTCCAAGTTTTCCAATGATTCCTCCAAATATATAACATCATCTTCGGAAGTGTTCTGGCTTCTGAACTCTTCTTGATGGCTATAAATACCATTTTCTTGGCTTGTGTATCGACTCTTATCAATAGCTAGTTCATGTTCATCACTATATCTAGCATTGCTACAAGAAGGAGAAGTTCTGCTTCTTATGTTACTTTCTCTTCTTGGTATTATCATAGTTTCTCTAAACTCATATTCATGAACCTTTTTTCGATATATTTCAAGCTCATTTTCTAGCTCAAGTTTTTCTTTCTCCCTCTTTATCAGAAGTTCATTCAAAAGCTGCAAAGCTTCCTGGTCATACTCAGATCGTTCTTCCATCATCCTCTCATACTGCAAAGCTTCCATCCGCATTGCTGCTTTCTCTTCCTGAAGCCTATTTATCATTGCCATTGTTTGATTTGCCGCAATTGCAGATGCACTCCTCTCTTCTTCTAGTTCATCATATAGACTATTTAAGGCCTTCCTTTCAGCTTTCAGTGCTGATTTCAACTTCTCAATTGTCAACTCACCATATTCTGTATCACATATAGCACTTACTTCCAATGATTCTTCTGTTTCCGATTCTTTTCTTCCAAGAAGTAGTAGCATCTTGTGTGGCTGATGTAGATTCTCTGCAGACAGAAGCGGGTGTATCAGGAACTGTTTCTTCTTTCATCTCATTAGGCTCTAAAGATGATGCAAATGGTTATGTACAGTTGGCATAATCATAACAAGTGACATTGTTTTAAATTCTGCAAATTCTTTATTACTCTTGAGAAAACCTCATTATCTATTTTAAAATAAAAGTGAAGGAAACGGGTAGAGCTTATAGATGTCACAATTGTTTGTTATGGACTTGTGGAAGAACGAAGAAAAGCTGACAATACTTACCACCATCATCATGGACAGTAAAAGTAGTTGTGTTACAAGATGAGATTTCTTGCACTTCTTCATTGGATTTCAGAATAAAGTCTTGATTTTGAGTTGAGACTTCTTCTCTTAATTCATCATCACGCATTTGTGTTGCATCTTCAGACACTGAAAGAACAGAAAAGTATTAGAACATTTTAAGCTCAACCAAGAAAACAGAACAAAACTAAGACTAGAGGTTGAAACCTTGTGGTACAACTGAACATAATTCCTCATCTCTTCCTTTCATGTTTGCATCAACATAACCATTCACTCTTGAGTCTTCAGTTATTGGAGCTAACTTCACCACTTGACAGTTTTGCTCCAAATTTTCTTCATCTACTATTGATTCTAATCTCTTACCTGGAGACACTGGCACACAATGCAATGGAGTGTGCCAATTCTCAATAACAGGTTCAGATTCTGCACTAGAATTTAAATCAAAATCCAAAATAACATCTTCATCTCCACCAAGCCCGTCATCCCCCACCTTATATCTAAGTTGATTTTGCCTTTCTGTGGCAAAGGAACTACCATATTCAACAGGAATCAAAAGGCAATCATCACCATGAATGAAAAATTCCAAATGTTTGGGTGGAACCAGTTCGGTGATCTCATTAGAGCAAGAAAGTTGATGACTGGTCTCCTCACAGGGTTGGACATTCAAAGTTTCCTCTCCAATTGGTTCTTCTTTCCCTTTCTCTGTGTCTAAACCCAGCTTGAAGTTTTCACCATACACAATTTCTTTGTCACCATGCCGCACAAAACAAATACTCACATCATCTTCCTCCTTTCCTCCTCTACCTGAGCACTCCGCAACATAAAAAACAATGTCGCTTCCCCTTTTCTCTACAGTGTTCTGTGCCTCTTCAGGAGGATGAAGCGCCACAAAATCATCTCTGCCATAATCTGAGTTATGATGGCCCTCATCAACCTCACTTTCACTAATCAAATTCTCTTTCTGGGTACAATCGAAAACCCTCGAAGAAGGCTTATCTCTGAACAGGTAAAACATGCTAACAAAGTTGTCACCACAACAAGAACACCTCAAAGGCTCCATCCCATTGTCAAGTACCTTGTTATTATCATCAGAACCATGAACCATACCCTTTTGCTGCATCCATGGAAAGTGGCCAAAACTCTGGGACAAGTTCACAAACTCTGGGCGACACGAAGATGAGCAATTCTCACACATACTTTCTGATTCAGCAAGTTTTCTGTGGTTCAAGCAGAAACCCAGTTTGGAAATCTCAATAGCATGAGCTTCACACACGAGATCCCTGCAAGAACACTTGTTATTTTCAGGCTCTATGATGTGATCAATCCTTGAACACCATATGCAGGGCCTTTTGAGACCAAAGTAATCCACAAACTTCATTATCAGATAAGAAAAGAGGGAATTTAGAAGAAGGAGGATGATCAGAATCCATTCAAGGATGGCATAGACAAGAACCACTGTGATTTTGTTGGTATTTCTATGCAACATGGTTGCAAACTTGTTGGTAGCCATGTAAATCTTCTAGATATGTACAAAGAAAAATTTTCCTCAGAAGAAAAAAAATTATCAATTTGTAACCTACAACAGACAGGGAGATGATTTTAGAGAGAGAAAAAAAAATGCTATGCAAGAAGGAGAATTTTAAGACTAGATGACAAAATTGAATTGTGGGTGTTGTATAATGTCCGAGAGAATAAGTAGAGAGTAATAATGATTTTATTTAGAGTGAGGAAGTAAATGAGTACGAGTTTTCAATTTTTCTAAATCTTTTTTTAGAAGTTTGGTTATATGAGATCATTGTATCTTATCTTATTCGGACTCATAATAATTTTATTTGTTTTGAGTATTGATTTATATATATATATATATATATATATATATATATATATATATATATATATATATATATATATATATATATTTTTTTTTTTTTTTTTTTTTTATGTATATATAAATATTTTCT
>Ga0214543_1006029_pt1 | contig 21866 bp, 5 predicted proteins | sample CNSS2metaG_FD_160094 | JGI IMG/M metagenome (GOLD analysis project Ga0214543, IMG submission 160094) | Root nodule microbial communities from cowpea collected in UCLA plant growth center, Los Angeles, California, USA - CNSS2 | ecosystem: Host-associated > Plants > Roots > Nodule | place: USA... | reverse complement strand
AATTGAAATTAATTTAAAGATTAGGGAGTGTGAGTGTAATTCGCCCCATTTTTATTGTGGTCCGTGGTGGAGTGAAGTGCAGAGGTCTTACTGAGGAAAATCCAGAAGTTTCAATTAGCTAATGGGTTTAAATTACTTTGGTATAAAATTTGATGTTACAGACTTTGCTGACATGGATATTAGTTATCAACTTCCTCTTCACACCGTTCAATATTGGTCATGCTCATTTGTGCATCATTTAAATTGGATGGTCATAAACATCCTCTTCAAACTTTTTAGATATAACATTGGAAGCTTTAAATCCTGAAATTGATTACTTTCTAACTTCCATACCACTCTGTCCTTCACTGAATCAAACCAGATGCTTTCACTGAAATGTAACTGCATTCAACTTGAATTTGAACTTGACTTAGAACTTTTTGTTCTACCTTCTATTCTCTTCATTGAACTGTACTATTATCTAGAATGAACTACTAGCACATCTGCTTCCAAGATGTAGAGTAACTAACTATATTTATATGCTTATCCCAAAACCTTCTGAATTTCCAGTTCGATACAAATGCTTTATTTCCAATATTATCACCCCCTCCTTGCATGCCAGAAGTGGTAAATGTGTAATTGTTGTTGATATTCCTTCGACAATAGGTTGACCTCTGTCACCTAATTTTGAAGTGATATGCTATGACTGGCTTGTTTTTTGAAGAATAATTGCTTGTTACGTAGTTGTTTTGCATTATTCATCTCCATTGATTAAATCTCACACCAATGCTCCATTAGGTGTAACATGGAAGATTCTTGGGTAGCTGAAGTAACATGATATGTCATAAGTTTACAGTAGCTGCTAACAGGTTAATTCCTTTAGCTGTCTGGATGCCGTTCATCGCAAGTACCATTTTATATTGCGTTCACCTGACTTAGTTATCGAGTATCTTTCTGGATAATTATTTTAGTGTTTCATCAATATATGAGGTATCAAATAGTGTAAATATAATACTTTCATTCAATGACTTGTTGAAGAAACCAAAATGTAGGCCAGAAAAAAAAAATATTTGTCATGTCCATGTGAAAGTAAAAAAGAAAAAGGAAAAAAGGTCATACCGAGTATGCCCCTGTCATGTTCAACAATGCATTACTTCCGCAACATAGAATTTCTTATTTCCATGTGATTTTCTATTGAAGGTGTTGCATGCCATCTGCTGAGAGCATATTCTCTGAGTTCTCACTTTTACTCACTGACGAACCCATTGAAGAACCAGAGACTATTGATATGGGCATTATTTTTGGGGAAGAAAAACTTACAAACGGTGGTAAGGATGACGATGATGACGATGCACTTATTGATTTGGAGGACCAATTATATTTTCCTTCACAAGAGAATCAAATTGACATTTCAAAGAACATAAGGGACAGGGTGCATCTTGAGATTACCATGAATTCAGTATGTGATCCTGGGTGCAAAGGCATGTGCTTGAAATGTGGCCAAAACTTCAACACTGGCAACTGCTCTTGTAGCAAGGAGGAAGTAAAAGAAAAAAGCTATGGCCCGCTTGGAGATTTAAAAGAGAAGATGCAGTTGTAGCATTTATGAAGTTCATGCAGTATTTGCTCAAAAATTCTGTATCATTATGTGTAGAAGTTCTGATCTTGATGGATTTTTTATGTTCTGACATTCTCAAGAGCCTAGCAAGGGCTCTTGAATCCATGGTCATTCATGGCATGGATGATAGATGTTATAGATATATGCATGGTTCATTTTCTAGTAGCAGCTACGCCTCAAAGCCTGTCTCTGGTATTAGCATTATCTAAATCTCCTCTTACTTGGATTTTACTAAGATAGTTCGATTTAAAAGATTAGAAGAAGGTTGCAGTGATTTGCGTATTAATTGTCATCTTTTTCTGATGTCAATTCTTGTATACTTTTAATTTTAAAACATATTTAAAAGAGTTTGATATTCTTTTTGGATTTTTTAATATGAAAAACGTTTTTAATACACTTCTTTACAGGCTGTCATGGAAATCTTAAGGGAATTAAACTGTACACACGTTTTTAACAAGAAAAAGTCAAATTATGGTGTTATGCCCCATGTATGAGGAGAGATTTATCTTCAGCTCTCCTATTTAGATGCGTGCATAAATTCTGCAGACACAAGACTCACATGAAAATAAGAATGTGCAAAATGAAGGGAGTCAAGTAAAGTAATCTTATTAAAATGATATATTTTATTTATTAAACCAATGACATAATATCAACAGAATTAAAATAGGCATATGTATGACAGAATGATTACTATAGAACATAAGCGACTCTTTTGTTTCTATTTGCACATAAAAGGAAAAATGTTTGAGTTTACAGGGGACAAATGCATTTTTTTAAACTAATTTCCATTGATTTTATCAGATTCAGATAAATCAACACTAAATGCTTTATTCTTTTATAATTTTAATTTACTTACATATTTTAAAATGTTGGTTTGATGCTCAATTTAGATTTCATATTTTGTTCTCTAAAATAAAATGTTCTGTTGCTAACCTTATTAGTTATCGGTTAATATTATTTCACTTTGCAACTTGCACAATTTTTATATTTTTATGAATATGTGCTTTTAATTTTATTTCTTTTATATTTAAGTTTTTATTTATGTTTCTTATCTCTTGGAAGTAAACACTTAAATCTATTAACTTACGTGTGTGTGTATGTTAGTATGTTAATAAATTAAAAACTCATTCAATGCTCATATGTAACAAACCAATGAAAAATACTTTTCAATATAATAATACTTTTCAATTATATATCACATTTTATTCGAAAAATAAACAAAATAAAACAATAATTATAAATTATTTGTAAACAAATGATATAATAATATAAAAAATTAAATTTCATGTGAAATTGGTTTTCATTATCCAGTAAAACACATGCAAAGAAACGCATGTGTATAGAAATGTTGTGTATAGAATATGGGTTCACTAATTTTATTCATATTATACTCTATCATACTTATATTATAAAAAGATGACTTAATTATAGTTTGGATACTATAAGTTTGGGAACTTTCGGTGGAGTTCGTATTCATTTTTTGTGGTACACCGAGTCTTTAAAATTTCAAAACTTTTCAATTGAGTCTTTGTCAACCATATATTTTTTTGTTACTTATATGATGTGATAGTCATCTTGTATGGTTATTCCGCTTAAATCTCATCACATAATACATTATTTGTAAACTACCATAATGATCTCTCTAAAGGATTTGCTACTACATTAACCTAGAATTATCCTTAAAACTAATAAATATTATAATTTTATGAAATACAAAATTAAAAAATTGAAAAATATATAATATTACAACAGGAAACACACAAGAAAAATCATTTAGCAAGATATAACTCCTTTTTTTATACAAGATAAAAGTCATAAGTAAAATCACCTTACTGCATCAAAGTTATTCAAGGAAACAAACCCAAAGGAACCACTTAATCATACAATTTATAGAAATCATACTCATTTCCCAAAATTTCTATATAACAACTTTTCCAACATCTATTCCTACAAATTTCATAACCCCGATAGTAGCAACCACAAATCAATTTATGTCATCTAGCAATTTCATCCACATTTAATAATCACAAAGCACAAATCAAATTCTCTTTCTCTCACAACAGTTTTAACTTCCTCTACGCAAAAGAAAATCATCATTGTAGACATCATTCATTATAGTTTTGTTTCTCTTGGAAAATTTCTTAAGCTTTAACAACATTTACACACAAAAATCAAATCGCTACTTTATACTTCAACAATAAAACACTAAATTTACAAAGAAAAATAGTTTCTCTTACCTTATAGTCTTAAGCTAACACTGTTATCCATAAATAGTTCCACATGTTAAAACACTCTATCTACACAACAAAAGACTCAAATGTTTATCAAAACACAACATTAAGGTCTTAACCAAAGGAAATCTTATTAAGGACGAATGGAAGCAACATGTAAAGAGAAAAGGAGCTTGCATGTAGGAGAAAACAAATTTTTGTATATAGAGAATGAGCAAAATTTCAAACTCACCGTTAAGAGATATTGAATGAGAGTTTTGGTAGGACTCTTCGTGTAGATTATTTTAGTAGTAGTGAATCTTCAAATGAATTATAATTGAATCAGAAATTTATGGTAGAAAAAACGGATTTTGGAGAGAAATAGGACTAGAGAGGAAAATGGACTTTCTAAGAGAGAAAGAGATATGATTTTGGGTTCTCACAACATTCTTAGTAAACATTTGAGCTGAAAAAAATGTTAAATGGTTAAACAGTTTAAACCATCAATCTAACATATAATTTGGCACGTAAACGTGTAGTTGGGTTAATTAGAAGACTATATCTGTTTACTTTTCAAGTTTGATAATCAAATTATATCAAAGTTTGGAATTTTTTTTTTTAATATTGTGTGTAAGTTAAAAGATAAAAAATATATTTAATGATCTTTAACATGTTTCACAATTTCAAAAAAAAATTTATATCTATTTTGACGTCCAAAATAATTTCCTAATTGACCCGCCACTAGTTAAAAGGAGTAGGAAGCATTACGCTATTTATAAGAGAATCATTACCCGCAAAGAACATAACACCTATGAAGGAACATGCAAACCAACAACAGATATGGAGAAGAACATATCAAAGCATAAATCTAAAAAAAAACATAATTCTAGAATTTTAGTTTACTGTTTTCAAATATTGTATTTATTTGGTAAAAAAACAAACATAAAAAGACAATGTTCACGTGTTAGACCGTTAGATACATGTCATTCTTCTCGATGATTAAAGATGAAAATAACAGAAAATAAGCAAATAAACCTGACATGCCACACTATCATAATAAGGCGAAAAAAAAATGTCACCTAAAGCATACGAAATTTTCTAAATTTTGCATTCTTCATCCATCAATTGCACTTTCCACGTGCATATCTCCTTAGGCTCGTAGCTCCACAAAATATGTATGTCAAGCCAATGGTCACGAGACAAAATTCAAATTACACATGCAGATATTAATTTCTTCCACTTTTTTATTATTAAATAACTTTTTACTAGACAGTTTATTTCAACTAAATATTTCTTATTCTAAAAATTTGTATCACATATAATATTTATTAAATTTAATATTAGTGAAAAATTATTTAATATGTTATTAATGTATGCTAAATTTAAGATACAGTATTATTTAAGTCTCAATTTGTTTTTATCTATATGAACATATTTTAAAAATAATGTTTTAGTCTTCGTATCGTTTTTCATGATGAATGTTTTTTTCTTCTTTATAGAACTTGTTTAGCTGGGTAAGAGATGAAGTTTCTCAACTATCAGTTTTAAAGTATAAATTAATTTTAACTAAAAAATTAAAGTAACTAAGTCACATTTTATTCTTAAAATTAATGTAATATATATTTGTAAAGTTTGTAAGAATCATCAGTGCAGTGCATAGGCTGCACTAAAGCTGTGATATTGAGATAGGAAAGTGTTTCTGATATTTAAAGTGCTGCATTATGAACCCAATTCATGATTCAGTTATGTAAAACTCTATTTTTTAAGTTTGGTACCTACCAATTGCATTGTCAATTCCTTACCCAAACAAGCAAGACAAAAACAAAGTTCACAACTAATCTAACTCGCAAAAAGAACAAATATTCAGACCTGCCATGAGTACCACAGCAAAATTTATGAAGGACCTACATTAGTTCGGACTGTGCCAATAAATTGAAATGCTGCATAAAATTTCTCTCTTTTCGTATAAATTTACAGGTATCCATAAATCTATGGAATGCCAAATTCCAGAAAATAAAAATAAAAAGTGAATAATACTTACAAAAATGGACAAAAGAATAAGAACATTGAATAGAAAGATGTGAACAATAAAACTTGGATTATGAACAGCAGCATCATCATCTGACAGTGGAAGCAACTGTGTGTGCCCACCATCGGAGACTATCTTTCATGTCAGTTTCGTTGTTCAAAGCAGGTATTTTCCAATTCACCAAGGGGTTCTCTTTTTTTCTCCTACCATATTCCTGAACCTCCCATGCTTCAGAAAGGTAAGGCCTTGGGACATTTAACTCATCACAATCTCCTTCTTCTTCCTTCTTCCCTAGCCTTTGCAGCCCAGGAATAATTGAAGCCAAGCTTGTGTTTTTATCCTCCTCTAAGAAAACAAAACCCAGATCCATGAACCCTTTTAGCTCCTCAAATTCAAGGTCTGACAAACTCTTGCTCTCCCTCCTCTTCCCAGTTCCATTGCCTGAAATTTTGCAACTTTTTCTGTTCTCAGGACACAACACCTCACGGAGCCTAACCTGTGTTGGACTCTCACGTTCTGAGTCAGTGACTTCTTTTCCTGAGAGAATGGTTTGGAGCTTTGGCGGGGGAAGAAGTACAGAGTCTGGAGAAAGAGAATCATGGTTGAATCTTGTGCTTGTCATGGATTGGTCACTCATGGATCTGGTGTGGCTGGTTCGGATCAAGGGAAGCTTTGGTTCTAATTCTTCTTCTTCTTCTTTTTCTTCTTTTTTCTGATATTCTAGATTTTCTTTACCACTTCTAATTGATGTGTCAGGGTTGGAATTTTCCTTCAAAATGTTAACCTGAAACCAGCAAGAATCAAAGAGGTCTAGAACAGCCTTGGTTTCCATGGCGGCTGTGGAGGAAAACCAGAAGGGAAAAAACCTCTGTAAATTGCGTGGTAGAGGGAGTGATTTTACACAGGCCAGGTGGCTATCTACAATATATATACACCATAATTCATGACCGTATTGCCCTTCATGTTACCCTCTAATTACAATAATTAATACCAATTGTTTGCACGTTTTGAATTAAGTTGGTTGGGGATTTCTTTTTCATTGCATGTGTGATATATAATATTATTTTTTATTTTGGCGAGTGAAAAGTAGTATTCCGTGGAAAGGGAAATGGTGTTCGGAATTAGGTGGTTCTATGAAGAAGTAAAAGGAAGAGATGATTGAGGTGGAACAGTGAATTATGGATGCTACTAGATAAAGCTAGATACAAGGTTTGTGGGATTGTTTACAATGCGACAACATGTTACTTATCAACTAATAATGTTTATCCTGTTATCTCTAGATTCTGACATTTTACTGGTTTTCTTCTATTGTTGTTTGAACATTACAAGTAAAATTAGTGGCTCTAACTGCGCCAATTATTGGTAGTTGCTTCAAAATTACACAAACTTTAATTGTCTATGTCAATGGTCAGCATTTTCTTCTATTTGCATGTTTTTCTCCTTTTTTTTTTTTTACAGTTTTTACCGTTGTATGATTAGTAGGTTTAGAAGGAGCAAGGAATTTAACTTCCGCGTTGTAAATGATTTGTGATAAGTTAAGCCACACGCGGTTTTTTCTTTTGTATACATAACATACACGAGACCAATATTAAAAGCTTTAACATTATGAGAAACAAAAAACGTCAACTGATAGTGTGAGTTTTACTCGGATCACGTGTGAACAACAATAGCACCCTTAATTTTGTGTTTCCAAATAAATTTAAAGAACGCTGTTGACCGTTAGTAAAACAGATGTCATAAGGGAGTGTACTAAAAAAACATCGATATACGGTTGCATCGTTTTTAACGATAATAATTCAAACGTTGTATAGTGTAGGAATACTGATGTCGTGTAAAGTACCTAATTGTATAAGATACCGTTTTATGTACTATACCTCTCTCTTGTTAACACTAACTACGTGTGATTCTGAAAATGAATAAAATAATTATTTGGTGGTGTTGACCATTAGTTGCCTTCTCACGTGTTTATCTATGTGAATAAAATATTCTTTCGGACACGTATTGATAGTCAAATTCAAAATATTTTTTATATTCCAAAACTAAGTTCGCAAGGTTCCTTTGGTATAAATTAGGCAGCAGAATTTCTTTTAAAAAGTTTAGACAATATGAAAACGAATACACTTCACGACAATGTCATACTCATTCTAATAATTCATCTCTATTACTTTAGAGAGGAAAAAGTCACAAAAATGACCACGTTTAACAGCGATTAGTCCTTCATCATAATATAATAAAAAAATGAATTTTAGATCAACTTAAACCAAAACAAAACATAGATCGAATCAACTAATCATCGCTTATAATACCTGTATTCTAAAATGGAAAATTCAATACTCAACCAAAAGTACGCTATTGAACGAGTCTCAAAACCAAGAGAAAGAAAAGAAAAGAAAAACAGGGGTATCAATTTAGTATTTTCACCAAAGATTCTTATTAAATCCGTTCCTTAAAGTTTTAACTTTTTTTTTTTTTTAAAGTCGTTAGAACTTTCAACGTGACAGCATTTAGTTTAGAAGTGTTTTTTACAAGAACTTAGGACGGAAATTTCTTAAAAGAATAATCATTTTTAACCCATAATCACTATATATAATCAAACGCTAATAATAATTTGTAGATAATATGATATTATTAATGAATTACTTATGAAAAAATTTTGTAAATAAATTATCGATAAATAATTTTATCTACAAAAAATATTTCGTAGATAATTAATTGAAAATTTTATCTACAAAATTTTAATGTTAAAAATTATCAAAAATATTTGAATTATCTACGAAAAATTTCGTAAATAACGTAAGTAAATAATATATTTATGAAATTCTTTATAGATAATTACATATGAAAATCTTTAATTACAAAATTTTTTTAGATAACTTAAATATGAAAAAAATAATAATAAACATATTCTAGAATCCCTACCATCATATATATATATATATATATATATATATATATATATATTAATTTTATATATATATTAACAAAATTAGTCTACTTACTTTCAACACTAAAAAAAAAAAAGTCATGTAATCTATATTGACCATTTTTAGAATTCATACAAATAACAAATAGCCCTTATCATTTTATACATTTTTTGAACAACAAAAGCACTTTAATTCTCTTCACATCTAAAGAGGTTCATACCACAAGAAGCATTTAAAGAAGCTAAATGAAAAAGGAAAAAAAACCACTTTATTCCATTGAATGTGTGCTTCGTAGGTGTGTGTCAATGACATTGAATCAACTTGCAGTAAGTTCCACTTATGTTAAGTTGTCCTGCATTTCCTTTCCAATGCACCTACCAAATCATTAAGCACAAATATCAAGTTCAATATGCATATAATGATGTACTTAGGTAACATCTAAGTTATGTATCAAAAGACATTATAAATTACTCCTCTCATCTTATGGAAAGACATTATGAACAAGTATTTCCAAGAGAACTTTTCAATTTCCTTTACAACAATTTTCAAAAGGAAGAAAAAGATAATATTAAAATATAAGAAATAAGTATAAGTTAATTCATTTCTCAAGCTCAAGCTAAACAAGCATAACACTATTGATTAAAGACCTAGTCAAAATGAAATATTTAATTTCCAATCATAATCCTAATTTAGAAGCAAGCCAGCACATTACGTAAAATAAGGCACACCCGGAATACTAATGAATTACATCAAATAAGTACATTTCCCCGTTGTATAAAATATATTTCAAAATATATTATTTGTTAAGTAGGAAAAAAAAAACTTAAAAGGAAAACACAATCAATACGAATGATTTAAGCATGAGTTTTATTCAATGTGCTGTAAGCTGAGAATGTTAACAACCTCAAATTTAGTATTCAATAGTTAAGAACAAATATGCATAGAGAATAGTTATTTACATCTTAAATAATAAGTTCTATACCTAAAATAACATTTTAATTCTTTAAATTTAGCATACAGAAACTAAACTTGGATTTCTTTTAACTTTGAATGACTTAAGAAAAGATTTTTCAAACTTAGTGGACTAGAAGCAATATTATTCTAATATTAGCATAGACACATGTTTTAGGCCCATTTACTTATAATTTCAAAGACTAGTTTTGTGTGTATATATTATACTTTTTGTAACATTTCATACACATTCAATAATACACAATTCTTTTTCATATATGTTTTTATTTTCTATGTAAAATGATATTATATTAGTAGATGATGATATTGTAATGCTACTAAGTTAATATACAAAAGAAATTTGTATTTATTAAGATTAAAGTGAAATGAATGAAAAAAAATGCTGATGAATGGAGGAAAAAAGAAGAAAAAATAACTCTTAAGACATTTCTATAAAAAACATATAAAAATAATTGTTATTTTAAGAAAATAATAAATAATTTCTTGTAAAGTGTAAAATAAAAATAATAATTATTTACCGAATTTTCACACTCATAAATTTATTATGTAACATAATTCTAATTTGTTACATTAAATAACCCAATTTAATTGATTAAATTGAATCGTTCGGAATTTGTTAATTTACACCCTACTCTTTGGTAGGAATTTGAGAGGGGATTTCTAACTTTTTTTACTTTGATGTTAGAACCTAATTTCTAACATGAGTGATAGATGAACTCAAGTGATTATTTTTTTCTATCCTTATAAATAAATATGTAAGTCTCAATTCTCTCATTCTTTATAAGTTTTGGCTCTCTCTTATTTCTTCTTGGTTAGATCATTTCAGAGGTCTTCATTTTTGTAGCAAAATCTCAAGTGGTCCCTCCATTTTCATTTGACTCAATTGAGTCCCTAATTTTGAAAATTCGTTGCAATCAGTTTCTTTCCGTTAGTTGTACAGTAACGATGTTAATTATGTGCCACGTGTCAATGATTTTTTTGATTTTTTTTAATTTTTTTTATAATTAAAAAAAAATTGCCACGTGTCAATCTGACATTGTGCCATGTGGCAGAGACAATGTGATGTGGCAGTGGTAGTGCCACGTGTCACTGTTGGATGTGAAAAGTCTCAATGTAGTCCTATATTTGTTATTTTGTCTCAATTTGGTCCCAAATTTTTTAAAATTGAATCAATTTCATCCCTATATCAAATTTAATTTTTATATAAATTTTACAATGCTATTTTTATTATAGTTGATATTTTTAACAAAATTGAGTTTATTTAAATGTATATTTTGCATTGATATTTATTTAATTTTTTTTAAATATTTATATATCTATAATTTATAGATAAATGTTAGAATTTATATTTAAAATTTTATATTTGAATTTATAAAGTTTTTATTTTTAAATCAACTCTAACATTTGTCTATAAATTATTTATATATAAATATTTGAAACAATATTTAAATAAAGTTCAATGCAAAATATACATTTAAATAAACTAAATTTTGTTAAAAATATCAACTATAATAAAAATATTATTGTAAAATTTATATAAAAATTAAATTTGATATAGGGATGAAATTGATTCAATTTTAAAAAATTTGGGACCAAATTAAGACAAAATAACAAATAGAGGGACTACAATGAGAATTTTCACATCCAACAGTGACACATGGCACTGCCACTGCCAATCACATTGTCTCTACCACGTGGCACAATGTCAGATTGACATGTGGCAATTTTAATTTAAAAATAAAAATAAAAATAAAAATAAAAATAAAAATAAATAAAAATAAATAAAAAAAACCACGTGATGACAAGTGACACATAATTAACACCGTTACTGTACAACTAAGGGAAAGTAATTGATTGCAACGAATTTTCAAAAATAAAGACTCAATTGAGTCAAATGAAAATAGAAGACCTACTTAAAATTTCGCTACAAAAATAGAGATCTCTGAAATGATGTAACCTTTCTTCTTTTGTCCATTCAAATATCATTAATTTCAGAATTCAACGACACTAAAAAAATTTCGTACCAAGACGTCAAGTATTTTTATAGAAAATATTGTGACTAAAATAAAAATAAATAAGAAAAAAAACTATTAATATATATATATATATATATTAAAAAATATTATTTAAACGAACCTTATAAGAGATCAAAAAGGAAAAAAAAATTAAAAAGATAAGATAAGATTAACATTAACATTATATTCAATGACTAACAAATCATAACTTAAAAAAATTAAAATAAAAGAAAATTTTTACTTATAAATAGATGGAATGAAAAAGAAAATATAAAAAACACGAATGAGAGATAAAATACAAGATAAAGAAAAAGAGAGACAAAAATAGATATGATTTAAGAAATTTTCATCATGTGTTTTAAGAAATTTAAGATATCACCAAAACATGTGTTTTATTAATGCTTTATTTATTTAAAACTAAATATTCTTTTCCTTTTTTATATATATTTTCATCATTTTATATTCTGCTATATACTTATCCATTTAATTTATTTCATGTGTTTTATTAATGCCTTATTTATTTAAAACTAAATATTCTTTTCCTTTTTTTATAAATATTTTCATCATTTTATATTCTGCTATATACTTATCCATTTAATTTATTTCATTTAGTTTATTTCTAATCATACACTGGTTTCCTTTATTTATATAATTATCTATAGTTACGTTCAGATTTTATTAATTTTAATTTATTTTTAACTACAAACTATTCCATTTTACTTATTTAATTTAGTATCTTGATCACTTAGGCACACTTTCTATTTATTTATTTATGTTATTCAATATTCAATTATGTTTATTAACTTATAGTTATGTTGTTTAATTATTTTCACGCATTGATCATCTTCATTAAATTTTTAATTATATTATTTAATTTATCTTTTGGTTTTTTTATATTGGAGAAGGTTATCTTGCTCCGACATCTTCTTTCTTTATATGCATGTATTAAGAAATGTATAGAAATAATTTATTTTCAAAATTTTACATTTTTTTTACTTTAAAATATTTTACATATCATTTTTATTTTTTTCCTTTTTCATAATTATTAAATCAATATTATTGTGAAATATTTTAGTCCATCACAAAACTAGATAATTATTACATTCTTTTCAGATTTCAATTGTAAATATGTTTTAATTATCTTTTAAAATAATTATTGCATTATGCGTATTTTAATGTAATATTTATGATAACAAATATATTTTAATAATTTTTAAATCATTATTACATTTATTCATATTTTAATTCCAATATTTATCATATTATATTTGAAGAAATATATTTCAATTATTTCTAAATTAATTATTTTTTATATTAGTAAATAATTATTATATTTATTTATTTTTAATTGTAATATTTTATATCAAAAAAATATATTTCAATTTTTAAATAATTATTATATTATATTAATAATTTAAAGAAATAAAAATCTAATTCAGAATTCGGTAACTGAATCTTGACTGATTTTGTAATAAAAAAAAGAAAGAAAAAAAAAAAGAAGCAAAATCACAGTCAAACTTCAGTTGCTGACTAACCACCTAGTTACAAGGGTTCTCAGTAGAACGTGCTGCTACATTGATTCATACTGTGCATGTTAGGTGCCTCATTAATTGCGCGATAGCTGCTCCAAGATTCAACATTTCTTCATATTTTGCTCTATTCACACAAAGACCTCCCGAATATAGCACTCAGAATAACTCACAGTCATTTAATTTTTAATGAACATGTCTACACCACGAGAACAAGTAATGAAATGGTAGTCTATGACAAAGAAAATGCCATCCATATCAAAGGCATAATTCTTCTTGATTCCTTTTCTAGTGTCTTCTATTTAGTTAAGAATATGCTGGTAGTGAATACCTATTCCAGAACTACTTCCATTTTTTCACAATGCAACCTGCACCACCCCTTCTTTTTTCACAAGTCTAACTTTGCCTTCAAAAATCATCAGCTTCAAGTAGCAATCAATTCTTGAATTCTCCATAATGGACACCTTTTGTATTTAATTTAATCGAAATAATAATAGTAATCTAATTGCCTTTATAATTTTAAACTTACTGAATCACTTTCTAAATTCTATTTTATACTTCAATATCAAGATGTACATATTCAAACAGTTTATTGATTCTTTATCCTTATATAAATACATCATTTAATAACTCTGATTTATCAGTTATGGACTTATAATAATCCAAATGAAAAGGGTTCTACTTCTGCATGCATATTTTAAATCTCAAATAAATGAAGCTTCTGATTTATGGTTTGGGTGGGTGGTGGGTTTAGGGTTTAGGCTGAAATGAAAGTTGGTTTCATGTATATGACAGAAAGTGTTGAAGACCAATTCGTACGTAGACAAAGCATCTGATTGATTAGTAAATCATGGTATACACAAATCCTTGTTTTTGAAAGGGATTGATGTTGAAAGAGTTGGAGCAGTAAATAACAAGAACCTTGCAATGGAATTGTGCTGGCATATGCTGCCTGCTCCTAATTCTTTACCTGTGGCATATCCAAGTTAGGTGCTCATAGCTACCTATAAATAGCCTTCCATTTTATGATGATGCATCACACACAAATTTGGTGCTGTTGAGGAATGAGAGGGCGAAACTCCTTTTTGGCAAGAGAAGCAGAGGACTTCAAAATGCATGCTTCTAGTTTGCCAAAGGAGATTTGCCCTGCCATTTTTTCACAGTTTCTCACTCACCTCACGCATTCTATTTTACCTATTTTCTCTCTTCTGCGTTACTTTCTTGTAGTAGTAGTAGTTGTTACAGTATGATATGACTGTGTTTAATTCATTCCCTTCTTGTTTACTAAATCAGTTTAATTAATTTCTTGTTACTAAGTGTTTTCTTTTCAATATGTGACAGATTTTCAATTTTAAGTCACATGAAATGAGAGAATGATGGCAAAAATCAGAGATTAGATACTTATGCAGTATACTGAGATGAAGGTTGCAAAGAAGCTTCCTTTTTCTGCACTACTAATGTACCTTCTGTTAGAGAGCATTACTTTTCTACTTTTTCTAGTCACAGTACTCTAGAAATCTTCAAATGTCAAAATCTCAACGCCATTATTCCAGTTTAAATAAATTTGACGCGTTATTTCACATTCAAATGTTTTGAATTCACACTGCATCATAAAAGCTAGCGTTTAATTCATTATGGTAACAAGACCTAAAAGGTTCATACACTAAAATTCAAGTGCATCTTTGAAGAATAAACCCCATTAATGTGGAATATATATATATATATATATATATATATATATATATATATATATATATATATATATATATATATAGCTTCATGAGAGATTATTATATCTAAAGGTATCACTGTGATACAAATTGTTAATAATGCAGAAAATCCAGCAGCATCTAATAAGACCCTATATATTTATTGAATGTTTTCGGTAGAATTGATTTTACACTGTGTAAAGTGAATGAATGAGTGCCTAAATTAAACATTATGTGCCCCGGTTTGTAAAATTCATTTTGCTTGTAAACCAAACAAGCACTTTTCAAGCATTGATTGGATTTATCTGGTGTTGATCCATGTCAGCTCGTTTTAGTTCCAGTAAATTACATTGACATATTTACATCCTCTGTTTTTTAATGATTATTTTATTATTATTGTTACTTCTTTTAAAAAATATATGTATAATATAAAAATCGAGAACAATTCAATGTTTTTAAAATAAAAGAAAAATTTGTGCAAAAGTTTCAAAAAAACTATAGTATTAGCTTATTTCAAGAAAACCGCAAAAGTGTTGTTGTGATTTAGTGTTTTTTAGTTTCTTCTACTATATTCTTCCCTCATTTCTTCTCTGATCATTACCTTTGGAACTTGTAACTAGGCTCTAGTTGTGCATTTATTTTACATTTGTTTCTGCTCAATTATGAGTTAATGATAGAGAAAAGGTCTAGAATAAAAGGCTTGCCAGTGAACATCTTCACATGAAAATCTTAAAAGAGAAGCATCACTAAATCTAGAAAAACATGCCAGAAATTCAAGAAGTGGTTGCATTGGTTAAAAGATCATGGTTTATCATACACACGAACGTGTATTTAATATACAATCTAAACAGTTAGTTTTCCGATCAATGGCTAGACCTTTATTCTTTAACCTAAAAACTTAGTCCTGAGAAATTTTATGATACACAAACAAGCATGTAGGTATGATACTATTTAAGGTTGCCCTTCCATTATGCAACCCCTCACACTTTAAAAGGTCACTCACTACTTGCAGAATAAAACTTTAAGAACTAGACAAGAGTGGAAAGGGTGGTATCATATATATAATATAGGTATTTAACTTTTGAGAACTTTATAATTGAAAGGTGAAAGAAAAAAGAGAATAAGCTTGTTGAGAAGGAACATCCAGAGGTATGTGCTTTCCCTTACTTTTCTCTCCGCTGTGTTCGTTTGTTGACAATTCCTTCTCTTATCAATAAAAGAATGCCAAATTAGCTTGATTTCCATGAAATCATTATCCAAAACTTTTGGTTGTGATATATCGTTCACTATGTGCTGTTCCCATTTCATTTTCTAAGAAGTGACTTTAAGATTGATTCAATTATATAAAACCAATGATTTATAAGTCTAAGATTTTGTATTCATTTATTATACTGTAAATTTATTTTATTTCTAATTGATATATAAATTTTTTAATACACCAGATAGATATAGTTTGAACGTGAACTAAACATTAATAAGTAAATTAAGAGGATAATGAGATAAACTTAACAAATAATAAATATCTTTATAGATTTCACAAGATATTATCTGAAAAAGTTAAATTTTATATTTAACTAAATCCTATTAAATTAATTTGTATATAAATAAGAGATATTTATACTTATTTATATACTATAAATTTGTTAGTAAAAAACAAATCTACAAAATATTATAACCCAAAAGAATAATATATTTTTGTCTTCGAAAATTTACGATATTAGGGTTTAATGTAATGCGGTCGAGTGGATGGCATTTTCTATTATCACTAGAGAATCCCAGGTGATGTGATTCATAGGTGAATAATGTGCACTGTTTAAGGTAAAATGGAGTAGAGAGAAAAAAATGTTAATGAAGCAGACCTTTAAAAACAATGGATTTGAGAAAGAGGAATCTAAAAGCATCAATTCATTAGTTTGATTGTTCAACTTGTGACTTTCGAAGGACATGAAATAATGAAACTGACCAAGAGTCAATTTTTTGGCACATATGATTCATCAGATGCTTCCAACTGTAGTGAGCTTTTGGTAAGGTTTGTTGAATGATGAACTTTATGACAGTCGCACAGACAACAAAGAAATTCTCCTAGGATAATCCCTAGCATATACCAGTACAAGAAAAAATGATTAAAATAAAAGGTAATAATAAACTTCAAACGAACAATTTAAATTAATAAACTTCTCTAAAAATGGTTAAAATAATAATCCTAGGATGAATAATTAATATATATAATATATATATATATATATATATATATATATATATATATATATATATATATATATATTGGTTGCTTTACTTAATTTTTTTATGTTTAAAGTTTAAAATTAATGAAGTTGATATGACTCTTCCTGTAACCACTAAATATAGTCTTTACTTATTTCAATCTTTACTATATTTCAAGTATTCGAAATCAGGTTGTTGAAGAAGTGTTTTACCAAGTAAGATGCAACAATGTAAGATTTAAAATATATTTGTACTTTTGTGGTAGGAGACTTCCAGATAGGGACAAGACCAAAGATGTAAGAACAATATGATTTCGTGTCTCAAGTTTCATTTCAATACTTCAACTTGGTAGTCTAAAGCATGCACTTGAGTTTACTTAAGCTACTATAGTACATGAGTTGAGGGTAGTATCATTCCTAATTATGAAGCATCATTAAGAAATTGAGAAATACCTTTTGGTAATCGTGAGCACCAACTAACATGATGTAGTTATTTTGTTTTAAAAGGGGCACTAGACAAGATTTTATAGAACACATTTTCATTACAGAAAAATCACTTTTGGTTATGCTTATATCTTTGTTACAAAGGCTTTGGTTGAACATTAACATGCTATACTGTCAAGAAAGAAAGTGAACTTACATAATTCAAAAAGTGATTATTGTTAAAGAAACTCAAGCTAAAATCATGTTAACAATGCTATTAAGTTGTATTTAGTCAAATATAATAAAGAAAAATAAAGTATTTCTATATGTGTTATAATAATTTTTTTCAAGTGCACAGTTTTTATTATCATGTGCCTTCCATATAGTTTGGTTCTTATTTATTTGTTAAATGAAAAAGTTTCTTTTTCATCCCTAATTTGACATGTTGTTCCGACAAGAGCAGATGTTGGCATCTCAAAAGGTTAGTTGCATAAGGAGCATTTCTTATCTCACTTTCCACAGTCTTAAATAGATGCCAAATTGGTATTATATGATTCATCCACTGAAGAAAAAAGTTTGTCAAGCCAATATGGCTTGGTTGGACTCGAAAAAATTGATAAAAAGTGTTTTCCTATGTTGTGGTCCTTACTGTTAATAATCATGACTTTCAAGTTTAAATATATGTTGTCATAAGCTTGATATTTCATTGTATGGTTTGTCATATGTCACAAATGGCACTTCTCATTGCATGCATAACCAGAGGTTTAAAGGTTCTCTTCGACACTTGGATTGGTGCCAGAGCTAATCCAAAAGTGCACTAATATGGACCTATTTTTATTTTACTTTCTTATTAGACAACAATTTTTTTCAAATAATATTGTTGATTGATCAACATCTAAAGCTAAATAAGGTAACTAGAGGGTATATGTTATGTTTACTAGAAGGTAACTAGAGTTGTTTAATGCAAATGCATATTTAGATAGGTTAACATGACATTTTGTTTTACTTTTGGCAGAATATTGATGTGGATTTCAGATATTTTTTAGGGTTGTTTTGTTACAAGTAACTTAACAATGATTTAAAGCTGTAAATTCTTTTTTATTTTGGATAAATAAAATACATTTTAGGATCATATCATTTTTATGGGAGATTTTAGTGAGCGTCCTCTTAATGTTTTCTAAATTTAAATAACAATATGTTTCTATATGTTTCTGTTATTGGATTTCCTTACAACCCCTGATTTAGTATTGCTCATGCACTTTGTTTAGGTCTTGCATCTTGGCTTGAAGTTGAGGATCCCATTCTTGTGGATTCTGATATGATAAGCACAAAGATGATGCAACCACATCAATTGAATCTTAGTTACTTACATGTCTAACTGAAACTGTAAAAGTATAACTTAGATTTATGAAAAAATTATGATAGGAATTATGGGCCAAGAGTAGATATCTGAAGTGTTGGAGTAATTCTATACATCTTACATTGCATTGTAAATTACAAAAGGTTCATATGCATTGCATTGCATTCTAAGAGCCCATTTTTTAAATATACTTTTGCTGGATGGAATTACTTCAGGAATGTATTTGTTTGGATTGTGTTTAGAAGATTAATTTTATGGTGACTTAAATTGTTGACAGTATAGTTATAATGATGATACTTCTGGTATTTGTGCTCATGATGTAGTTATTTTGTTTTAAAAGGGCACTGGACAAGACTTTATAAAAAACACATTTTAAAAGGGGCATTGTTGGTTATGCTGGTATCTTGGATACAAAGACTTTTGTATAAAAAAGGATTAACATTGTATGGTATAAATTAGGAATTTAAATAATTTATGCGTTATATTAGGTTTTAAGCCGAAAAATAAAATCTTAATAGGACTCTAACAAATACTAACAATTGGTTGAGTGTTATATTATGGTTTGAGTCAACACTATTCTCTAAATCAAAAGTTAACAATGCAACATAATTGTATTTTTTATTGGTCATTTTTTCTTCTTATTATTAGTATTGTTATTATAATTATTATCAGTATTAATGGTCTTATTAAAAAAATTAGTGCTTTTATTTTATATGGGACCAAAGTTCATAATAGTAAATTTTAACTGTATAATACTATTTTTTTTATATATTAATTATTATATAATTTTGTAATATGACACAAACAAATTCATATGTGAATATATAATTAAAAAAAACATATAGACTCGTGCGTAGGCTCCCAAAGATATAGACTCCCAAAGATAATATTTATCCAGAAACAGTTTACTTTTTACATTTTTCATGTTTATTTGGTTCTTAATTTTTTGTTTATTTTTATTGATTTATATTTAGACACAATGAAACCCTACACAACTTTCAATGAAAATTTAAATTTATCACTGCATTAGAAATCTAAATTTATCATTGCTCAATAAACCCTCCACAACTTCCAATGAAAATATATTTAAATGTATTTGCATAACGTCTAAATAATGAATACGAACTTTGAATAAACATTTGTATAATTTTTTGTAATTATTATTTTCACTCCTCCAAATAATCATCATTGCACCACTGGTCTTGATAATTGAACCGCTCCATTAATTTGAACTGCTCGGAATAAACGTTCTGATGATTTAATTGATTGGGATTCAAATATTAAAATAATCCATTAATCTCTCTCGACTCTTGATATCTGAATATGGTGCACGTTTGTATAAATATTTTTTCATTATTATTTGCACTGTTCAAGATAATCATCATTGCACTGGTCCAGATATTTCAACGGCTCCATTTATTGTTTAATCTCCAACACCTTTTCATGATTCAACTTATTCGGATTAAAATATTCAAAAGATATATTTACTTCTCTTCACATCTCACACTTCATTTATATCTTTCATCTAAAACTTCTCTTCTCTGTTTGATCATATATATATATATATATATATATATATATATATATATATATATATATATATATATATATTTTTATTTTTTTTTTTTATTAATTATAATTATAATTATTGTCATCATCAACTATAATTATAATTATATTTTTAACAACTATAGTTATTATACATATCACCGATAAATTATTATGTCAATTTTATAATTTAACGCAAACAAATTTATATCCAAATATTATTGGATAATCATAATATTTTCATTTTAAACAAAAATAAATAAAATGTGTTTACACATCAAGAATTGGTTATTATAAATTTAATATTTACATTGATAACAACATCTGCATTTATTTTTATTTAAAAATTTCAACATTAATCTTACATTATGTTTGCATTTTTGTTTAAGTTGATTATTCATGTGTGGGCATTACTTTTGCACGAGAACAAAGTTCTCAATATTTCTATATTTAATTTTAACAACAATATGTACATATGCATTTCATTTCAATATAATATATAACTCAATGTACATTTTTTTTCTTCTAAATTCATATGTCAATCTTTCAATATTCTTTTTCTTTTAAACTCTCTATATCTATATGTGCTTAAACAACATTTTTTGACTAGCATTATGGTCTAGACTCTGGTATTCTTCTACCATATTTCTTCTACATTGACAAACTTACTGAGGAACCAGAGAAAGGTATAAGCTTTTCTTGCTCTGTCCGATCTTTTCTGCTTTTACCATATGTAATTACTTTTCGTTTGTAATTTTGATTTTTTAAACATGTTGAATCATAGTTGTCTTTAAAAAATCTTTCATTTTATTATTAATTAATAATTATTTTATTTTATTTTTACTCTTAATTATGAAATGATTTTTACTAACAAAGTGCAATAACAGTCGTGACTCTTGAAAGTTCTATTTTTCAATATATAACTTTTTATTAATTATCTTTTTAATGAAGGTTTTATTTTATAAATATTATTTATTGATATATTCTAATTTTTTTTATTATTTAAAATTATTTTAAAGAATATATTGTTGTTTTTTAGTATGGTGTACAATTGTAACTGTTTCAATATGTATAAATTTAATTTAATATAATACTTTTATATTTACAAATATATATTTGATTTGATATATTTAATTAGTTAGTCATATCAATTTTGTTTTTATATATAATATTTGATGAAATTTTTTAGTTTCCAAGGACATGCAGTAAATTTGAACTATATGATGTACAGTTGTGACTCTTGGAATAACTATCATTATCCTACTTTCTTTATAATATATATATATATATATATATATATATATATATATATATAATTTTTATCTATT
>Ga0214543_1006026_pt1 | contig 21877 bp, 25 predicted proteins | sample CNSS2metaG_FD_160094 | JGI IMG/M metagenome (GOLD analysis project Ga0214543, IMG submission 160094) | Root nodule microbial communities from cowpea collected in UCLA plant growth center, Los Angeles, California, USA - CNSS2 | ecosystem: Host-associated > Plants > Roots > Nodule | place: USA... | reverse complement strand
AAATTTTCGACCTCGAAAATTCACCGACGAGATGGGAAGAAAACTACGTTTTCCTCATTTCATCCGACAACCACCACTTAGACATGACTAATAAAACGACTCCAACACCTATAGTAACTGGAAACTTTACCTCTGTGCTAAGCGATATGTGTTCAACTGTGTAGATTGGTTTAGTCACTACTCTCGAAGTAACTTCCAACCTACAACCTTAACACTGGGATTGCTCCCTCATACTTGCCTAACTAACTTGTGTCTAATATACTGACTCACCCACCATATGTTTTCCCATACCTGTTGTAGGTTTTTATCAAAGTCTTGGATCACTTTAAGTCTGAAACTAAAGCATGTTCGTTATCACTTCTCGTCACCTTGTTCGCTCCTTTATGCATCACTCCACTAACTTGATCACTATTGAGTTCTGGCCCACTACCTCACTATCAGCACTCCTGACCACTTTTACGCATAACGACACTCATAACATCTTGCCTTCTGTACTACTTCAACCAATGGTAGCAAAATCCACAACTAAGTCATTCCATTTCCAAATTACACTTCCCTCTTTTACAACCACCAAATTCATTTCGGTATCTCACCTTCATTTCCGATCTACTAACTTGTAACCATCCTTCCACAAAAGCCTTAGAATCATGTCTTTCCTTGACTTGAAATTTTTAGTTTGATTTATACCTATCAACTCTAATATACTTCTCAACTAGATTTTTCTGAATTGCTTCTTCCCTAACCTTGTTGAGAGACTCACTAATTCTAGTCGGATGACTAAACTAATGAAATCTCCTCACACATTCTCTTTCCAACCCAAACACTTATGTTTCTCGATCAACCCTTACTCTTAACTTGTCAAATCACGGATCTTGAATTTCATTCCTTGACTAAACATCTACTCTCACTTTCTCAATTCCAAGTTGGCACTCTAACTTGAAATCATAACTCAAACCATCTTCTACTACTCTTGCACAACTTTCTCTAAGTAACCCCATAATTCCAACTCTAAATGATTCTGTGAACCTCTTTAATTAATACTCATAAGAACGACACTTTTGTTGTTCAACAAGAACTGGTTGTCGTAGTAATACTTTAGGTCGTGAGTAAGATAGTTCTTTTCACGCACCTCTTACCCTTCATAAGTATCACTTGTCGTCATCCCGCTGCGCTACTCTGATCAACACACAAAGTCACTTATCTGTTTACTCAAAATGATGCTCCTTTCATGTCTGTCGTGACAAGGAATCAATCATCACTGAAAAACCTTACTCCAAAACTTTTATGGAACTTGCAAAACCCTTTTGACTCCCCTGTTTATAGCTTTAACATCCTCTTTTCTCAACATCGCATCCACCCTTTTTAAACCATATGTCTTACTAGTCACTCCAACATTTGTCAATACTCCTCTCGAACATTTTAAGGACTCTCTTCACACTTGGAAAACCCTCCGCTAAACCTTGATGATACCGCTAACCTGTTTGAAATTTCTTACCTTTATCATGTTTCCACCCCTTAAAACCACAGGCCAAAAATTTTATCCTCCCTTATCCAACGTTTACCCTTGAACAGTTTATCCTCCCATTTCCTCTCCTTTAAGATTCACCAAACTCGCAGTCATCATTGTCGTTATATTTAGTATAAGCCACTACTTCTCCAACATCTCCCCCACTTCCGTATTTACTTCAAATTCTCAGTAGGAACCATCCAATTAGAAATTATTGGCACAAGTCCTCCTTCAGACACCAATTCAAAAGTGAACTTCACCACACCAAAGTTAAAATTCTAATACTTGCTTCATAATACGTCTACAAACTCTTCTGCTACCGAGATCCTTTGCGTCTAGTATTCACTTTCCTTTATCAGATGACTCTGATTCACGTGACACTCTCCCCTCCACTATTTAGTTTGATTCGTACTTCATACGCAATCACTGACTTATCTCTTTTAAATCAAAGAACACCACCTTGTTCGTTGCCTCAGCTTATTACAATGAGATTGAGAAAATAATCAATTCACCCTTGAGACTATGTCCCAACCTTGCAAAGCAAACAATTCAAATTGGGTTTGAATTTAAACGTTTTGATCACCACGAAGGCACCACACACCCGAGCGAATCTTCACTTGGTCGCTATTGTAACAAAAACCACCTCCTCAAACTCAGCTCCTTCTTGCAGACAACCATGACTCCTATACCATACTGGCGATATCAAAGAGTGTATGACCCTAAGCGAAGCCAAAACCCATAATCCAATCACCACCTCTGTAACATGTATCTTTTAAATTAGATTACCTGTGCTGGCCACTTTAGTGCCAATCCTCACAAACACTCTCATAGCTACTCAAAAACTTTTGTTTTCCCTTCCCCTTTCCTCGTGTTGTGACATTACTAATTGTCCTTCCCTACAAGAACAAACTTAACTATGTGTTTCTCCTTCTGATGCTTGAAATCGTCCATCTCATATCCAATGTCAATCCTTCCACTTTTGTGGGCCATTTTACTTAGAACATCCTTTCTCCTCCTAACTTTGGTAACTACTACTGTTGAGAAGACTCGACTACTTCTTTTGGAATTAATCTAGTATATAACTCCTAATATACTCCATTCTCCTATAACATCATTACACTTGGCTTATCTTCAAAGCTTTGTCTCCCATAAGCTTCCATCTTCACGTCTGCTTTCCATATACAGTTCAGGGCCTCCATCCTCAACCTCAAACCTTGCCACATGAGCACGCACCGATATTTTCTCATATACTAATCTCTAAGCTGAACTCTTCTTCTAAAACTTGTGGTGTACGATCTTAGAACTTGATCTTGTACCTCTCTCTCAGCCCAAAGCGTTGCTTCTTAACTTTCAACATCATTTCTCAGTCCTCTAAACCAAGACTTAACTTTCATTATCTATCAATATACAATCTTCTACATTTTCGCACCTTTGAGACAAGAGATTTCCTCCTAAATCTTGGTAAGGGTGAGTAGGTCAAGTTTCCCTCATCGCTACAGACACGAGACACAAAACACAGAGGCGTAACAGGATAAACTAGAACATACAAGGCAACACTCCATCATCTACAGACACCCAAACCTTCCGTCTATCATCCTTCCTTCCCTAAACCATTAGAATTAAGAAAGGAAAAACAACTTTTGATCTAGTCATGAGTGTGCACCCTCATCACTTTATCAAGACGTTTTCTGTTCTTAAAACTTTTGGTTTCATTAACAACCTCAACTAGACTTGGCAACTTACGCACGCGAGGCATGACAAACCCAAAACCTCAAGTCATCCTAAGGACGAACTGCTCTGATACCATTAATGTAACGTCCCATTTAATTACTAAACCAAATTAAAAGGAATGTCACATAGAATAGTATGTTAATCAGTCCTGGAGTACAATCACAACTCCGTACAGTAACCAAGGCACACCACGATGCCAACATAAAACCTAGAGGAATAACGACAAAGTTTTCAAAAAAAGAAGCCCAAAGGCCAAACAATACATGGGCCATTGCCCTAAAAGAAAAGCCCAATCAGCACAAGAAGTCAAGCCCAGGAAGACTATGCAGCGGATTCATCTCTCCCATGTTGACCACGATTTCCTCTCGCATCTGCTCCCATCAATAAATTGATGATCATCGCAAAAGTAGAAGAACAACATACAAGCAATCAAACAAGCAAAGGGTAAGCTAGAGCCAAAAAGATTTTCATCATGCAATCAGGTATACTTTCACAATCTAATATACATACAACACCCAAGCATGTTATGACTTTCAAATCAATACACTAAGACTCGGCTCATCCGGATACATATAACCTGGTCGGATTCAGCGGATGCTTGCACTTGTGGTGGATACCTCTGCTCACCCCCGAGCTATGTCTTACAAGTGTTACAATGAATCAATTTTCCTCACACACATGGTTAGCCCTTAATGAGTTTCAGGCCTCCTGCTACTCTCACCACAGAAGTCAGTCCGCTCTAAGTGAAACTAACTGACTCCTTAGAGTGTCAGGATGCGATCCTTACCTTGAATCCTTACCAAGTTATATAGATGGGGCACCACCATGGACATCCACTAACAGGGGCTATGGAATTACGTCCCGACCACTGAAGCACGACCCTGAAATCTCACCTAGAGATTCCAAGGAATTACGTACTGACCACATACTATACATATTCAAACAAACAGTAATATTTATCATGCTTATAAATCTCATGCCAACCTTTATAATCCATCCTCATACATGTTCCATGTTGAATCCATTCCAAATCATCCTTCCCAATTCATGAATATAGAAGTGTAATTCATACCGACACCATGCCACTTTGATTACCAACCATCTCATACAAGTCACATGCCAAGGTCATGTTAAACTTATCAATCACAGACCATAAACCATTCTACTCATACCCATTCTCCCAATTCATGCTTTTAAAGTAGTTGAATCAATCCACAAGTTAAAGTTAAAGTAAGGAATTAAAATTCTGCAACAATTCTCGCTTAAGCTAGACTGGTCTCGCTTAAGCTAGATTGGTCTCGCTTAAGCTAGAAATTCTCGCTTAATCTAGACTGATCTTGCTTAAGCTAGAAATTCTCGCTTAAGCGAGACTGATCTCGCTTAAGCTAAAATCCCTCGCTTAAGCTAAACTGACAGCTTTTTAATGGTTTCAACGTGTAAAAACACAAAATCCCAAACGACAAAAATTTAAGAAAACACAAGCACGTTGTATAAAACGTTGGCATCATATTTCATGCTTTAAAAGAGTAAACAATTCAATAATTCAATCATGGGAGCATACAAGCATTTAACAACCGTCAATCTCGCTCAAGTTAAGGAGCTCTCTCGCTCAGGCAATAGGGTCTCTCGCTCAAGCGAAAAACTTTCGCTTAAGCGAGATTGAAAACAAAGAGTACTTCAAGTTCTCGCTCAAGCGAGAGGCCTTCGCTCAGGCGAGCACTCGAAACTAAAAGGCGGCGAGTTATTGCCATTCTTGCTTAGGCGAGAGCTCCTCGTTTAGGCGAGAGCTTCCCGTTTGGGCGAGAAACAGCTCGCTTAGGCGAGCATAGCAGATCTCACCTGCTCTCACGCATGCAAAGCCCAAAATCCATCCAGAAAATAATACATCGATTATTTTCACACCATCAAAAGCGCATCAAATTATCAAGAGCACCCAACAGAAACAAAAAAGACACATTATTTATAAAAGCATGAAAAATCCTAGCTTCCCTCACCTGGACAGATGCTAGTGGAAAGCACATGCACCTACGGCAACGAACCCAACAGCTTCAGGGGCATACTCAAGAGGTGGAGCAGAGAATGAGGTTGAGCTGACTTGAATCTAAATGAGCTTCGAGCCCTAGCAGAACACTGTTTGAGGGGAAAAGAGGAGTAAGATGGTTGATTTTGCAAAGTGGGCAGAACATGAGAGGGTTAGGCTGGTTTAGGGGTTTTGGGATGCCCTATGGGCCAGCCTTAGGCTCAACTGACTAAGAGAGGCCCTTAAATTTTAGGACAAAATTAAAGTGGGTCTTACAGAAGATACATTTTATTGTATTTATTTCATTTTTAATTAAACATTTTAATCTTTTAATAGATAAAAATTAATTAAATAACTTTCTACTTAAAAATAGTAACTATATATGAATATTTTAATATCACCGTTACAATATTATATATATAATTATTTTACTTTAATATTTTTCATTATCTTTTTCACAAAACTATGTGTACATGTATTTAAAATTATATTATTTTAATTTAATAAAAAGATAAAACAAATGTAAATACCTGCGCCCGTATTTTATTAAAAGAAATAAATTATACAATTTAGAAAAAAAATTGATTTCGTAACTAAGAATTTAGAATGTTGTTGACCAATAATATGGAATTATTTTTTAACTGTTTTAGAATAATATTTTTCTAAAATGTGAATTCAGATCTAATTCATTTGAATAATATATTTTAAAATATTAGAATTATGAAAAAAAAAAAAAAAGAAGTTATTTGTAACAGAATGAATTTGGGGATCTAAGCGAAGGCCCAATATGAGTGAAGTGGGGCTATATAATATAATCTCTTCACATGAAAGGGCACAACCTCCTCTGTCTTACTATCTGTCACTCTCATCATCACACCACCCTCTTCTTCTTCACCATCAAACCTCTTTTGCTTCTCTGCACCTTTTCTACTTCCCCAAGCCATCACTCATTCCACATTCTATTCCCCAATTCCACTCCTAAATATCTTCTATATAACCCTAATTCCACATTCATACGCAACAAATCCCAAACATAAGCAACCCTCAATTCTTCACCATGATGCTCAGACTTCGAAGCCGCGACGGCCTGGAGCGAGTAATCGTCGAAAACCCGCACACCACCACAGTGTCGGAGCTAAAACGGATTATCGAAGCCCAATTGAGAATTCCGGTTCACAACCAAACCCTTTCCACCAACCAGAACCTTCTATTGGCGAAATCGCGTGAAGATCTCCATCGATTCACCGATATGGCCAACCCCGACCTCACTCTCTCATCTCTCAACCTCGCCCACGGCTCAATCGTCTTTTTGACTTACGAAGGCGAGCGCCACGTGGCGGGCCCCGCCTTCAACCCGGCGGGCTCCTTCGGCCGCAAGATGACCATGGACGACCTCATCGCCAAGCAGATGCGCGTCACGCGCCAGGAGAATCCGCACTGCGAGCTCGTCTCCTTCGACCGCGACTGCGCCAACGCGTTCCAGCACTACGTGAACGACACGCTCGCCTTCGCGGTCAAGCGCGGCGGCTTCATGTATGGCACAGTTTCCGAGGAGGGGAAGGTGGAGGTGGACTTCATCTACGAGCCGCCGCAGCAGGGGTCCGAAGAAAATCTCTTGTTTTTCAGAGACCCCGAAGAGGAGAAACTCGTGGAGGCTATTGCGGCGGGGTTGGGGATGAGGAGGGTAGGGTTCATTTTCACGCAGACTATAAGCCAGGACAAGAAGGACTATACTTTATCGAATAGGGAGGTGCTTCAGGCTGCGGAGTACCATGCTGAGAGTGGATTGAAAGAGTGGGTTACTGCGGTTGTTAAGCTTGAGGTGAATGAAGATATGGGTGCGGATGTGCATTTTGAAGCGTTTCAGATTAGTGATGTGTGCGTGAGATTGTTCAAGGAAGGGTGGTTTGAGACCGAGATAAAGGACGACGATGATCCCAAGTTGTCTAAGATGAAGAAGGATGTGGTTGTCGGGGTTAAGGATACCAAAGAAGTTGACAATGATTTCTTCTTGGTCGTCGTCAAAATCTCAGATCATCAGGTATGGTTCCTTGTTTATGTTCTCTTTATGCTTGCTCCATGTCAATGTGATTGTGATTGTCTATTACATGTTACCATGTTTGCTGAATTATGGTGGACGTCTGTTGTACTCCTGTTCTGTTCTACCCTTAGGCTGTATTTTAGTTCAGCCGCTAAGAGTTATTCGCCGTCTATACCATTGGTTTTCTTTTACAACTCTTTATTAAAGATTAATTATTTTTCTCATAACCACTAGGATAAACTTCGAAACTGTTTATTTTCATGAGGTGCTTGTAGCTTTAATCTTTAAACTGTAGAATTGCTGTTGATTCTGCCACAATTGGGCTTGCAAAAACCTTATTTTTGTAAAATCGAAAATTTTTTGGGGTGGATCTGTAGGGGGAATTGATGGAAAGGAAATAATTCCATATTCTTCTAGTTTCTTTTGGAGCATCTGGGGTAACCCATCAAATGCAATAAGCTGGGCAATTTAATATTGATTTTAGGCAATTCACGTTGATATTTCATTTTGGTACCAAATGGTGGCTTACTCAGTGCTGTTGTTGGGTATGGCTCTTTTTTATGGATGGATCAGTTGGACTGTATAGGGTATGAATTCATGGTAGTAAAGGAAGAGAATAGCTGTTTCAGCATAAGCTAATTCCACCCTTTGAGGATGTGCCTAATTAGATTCAATGGACTGTAGTAAAATCAAGAAAGCCCGGTTCAGAGTGATTTTCTCTTCTTCCATACATCAAGTTTAATTAGTTAAAGTACCATGGATTCCATGGTGATGGTTAATGTGACATGATCTTATATCTGAACTTTCCTTCTTTTAATTGTCTACTGTTGTGAGTATAGGCTTAATATCTGATCTGGAAGTTTCCACAGATTTACAGAACAGATTTCAGCGTATCGAAGTAATAAACAGATAATGCCTGTATTTTGTGACTGAAAATTTGATCAACAAGCGCTAGTTTAATATAAAATTGTGTTCTTTTTTAATCATGTCACTTAGTTGTTCTAGTCTTTAACCTCTTTAGGGAATCAAGAAATATTTCCACCTGTATTATTTTTCCTGCAAACTAGTTAATTCCCTGAACATGATTTATCTGGAAGGTATTTATTTTTGTTTAAGGAATCTTCAGATAACTTAAAATGTGAAAAGAATATGGAAGGATCATATGATATTTCTTAGTTGTCAATTGCTACTACAGAGGCTTTCTTTGTTAAATAGTTGTCCTGTGCTTGTTAGGTATTGGATAGGCAATGTTTGTTAAATAGTTGTCCTGTCATTTTGTTAAGAAAATGAGCTTCCATACAATCAACCTTTTTAACAAAAAGAACTTAAAAAAAAAAGGCAGCTTCTAAAACAGTTGGTCCCGAGCTTTTAAAGGAGTTAGTTTTAGTAGTTTTTGACTTCTACCCCATATTTTCCTTTTTGTTTTGAACTTCAGGATCCAGTAACTCCTTACCCAAAAAAAATTAACTTAATAAGTATCTGTTAAGCTAAAAGAATTATAGCAATACTATTTAGTTAAAAAATCTAAGCTCTAAAATAGACAATCAGGCACATGGTCTCTTTAACCAGGGTTAGCCAAATTTATGTGCTGCAGATTGCTAAATGATTGACTATATTTTGTTCTCTCTTTATTTGAAGTAATAAACTGTCAAATGTTATACAGATGTCAACACAAAAAGTTTTTTAATCTTTTTTTTGTATACCTGTGACTTGAACCAAGTGTATGTTGCTATAATTTCAGGCTTCATAAAAATGTTTCTTTTCTTCAAAGCATAAAAATCATATAGTTTGATTTGTATTACAACCATCAGTAACTTACCAGTGTCTTGTCACCCAAATGCAGGGTCCTCTTTCATCATCGTTTCCCATTGAGAACCGGAACACTCAGATGACTATGAAGGCTTTGAGGAATCATCTGGACAGGACAAAAAGTCTTCCATTTGTGAAGCGAATTTCTGATTTTCACCTTCTTCTTGTACTGGCAAGGGTTTTAGACCTGAATGCTGATGTCCCTGCATTGACGGCATGTGTGCAGACACAGACATCTATACCAGAAGGTTACCAGATCCTTATTGAGTCTATGGCAAATGCCGCTTGATGCTATGCACTCTACATTCAGGCCCTTTGCAGCAACACGGTGCATATTGCTCCATAGCTCCATAGCACTCGCAGAATGTTTATGTTGGAGATTTGTACATTGCTTCTTCATAGTATTGCCACTGAAAATCTCGGATCTCTCGATTTACTGAAAATGAGCTGATGTGGTTCACTTGTTTTATTGTTTAAATTAATTAGAGATAACTCTTACAACCATTAGTCACTATTTTAAGGGCGATAATGTTTCAAATTATATAGTATGAAGACGATGTTTTTTAACTGTGTGTTCACGGCTTCTGCTATATCTTTTCACATATACTGCTTGTTCAGCGGGTATCGATCTTATCTATGAACAATTTCGTTAATATTGTGCTCCTCGAAGGTTTCTAGACACGCATAAAGAATGCCTTGTCCTATGTTACCTCCTCATTTCCAAAGGCAAAAAACACTGGATTGTGATTTCTGTATATGTTCTGCATCCATTGAAAAATAATAGAGTTTTTTGTAAGGACTTTTAAAAGAAGGCAATTAATATATATCTTTCTAAAAGATAAATACAGTATGGATTGACTAATTTATCAAAAAAAAAAAATTAATGACTTTCTAAATATAAATATAAACTAATTGAATATTTAGGAAAAAATTTCGTTATTTTTTTCTTCTTTAATTTCTTATAGAAAAAAAAATAAAAATAAAAAAATTAATAAAAAGTTACACTCCTAGAAAAGATAGAAAGCGAGGTAGGAAATTAAATGATGTTGTGGTGTCTAGTATGACTTCGTTGTATTGTATAATTCTTCATTTTTTTTTGTATAATAAAAATTATAAATAAGAATGATTTTTTTATTGTATAATTAAACATATTAAATTGAAGTAATTAAAAAAATAAATAAATGTTAAATGGAGTAAATTGGGGGTTTTATAAGAAAAATATGATGTATCGAAAATAAAGTGCTTGGTAAGGTTGTGAATAATTTTACAATAAATGAAATTTTACTATCTACCTGTTATTTGATTTCTATTATATGAACATTGACCGATTCATTTCATTATGAATATAGTTTGTAATTGATCTTCAAGATTTATGAGGTTCGATTTCATTTTCTTCAAAGTGAAGATTATCGATTTACTTACATGAACCCAATTTAATATATGAAATGATGCATTGTAAGGAATAAGATAGACCAACTACGATTTATCCAAAATGAAATGAACCAGTCAATTCTAAATAAAAAACTATTGTACAAATAAAAGTCATAATACAGGCAATTGTCTATATGGGCACCAAAATTTCAACACTTGTAAAATTTTTCACAACCCTATAATACACTTTGTTTACTGTATTTTCAATTCATTATTTTTTCTTATAAACTTTCAATCTATAATATTTACCACATTCAAAGATTATTTTTCTTTACCTTCATTTAATATTTATTTATTTCTTCATTACATCTTAAATAAATTTATTACACAATAAAAGAAAAGCTAATCTTGTTCATCACTTTTATTATACATAAGTGAAAAATGAGAATGATATGGTAACATAGTGAAATTGTGCTAAACACCAAAGACTTCAATAATAAATAAGTCTTTTTAATTTTGCACACTTTGAGTACAATCTACAGACACAAAAGTTGTTGCAACATTTCACGACTTCAATACACTTCACAACACAACTAAAACTATACAAACATGACACAAGTTTATTATTAGATTAAAAACATAATTAACTTTAATCAAAGTAGTTTCAAGCTACAATAACTTTAATTTTTTCAAACAAATCGTACAAATTTGACACGAATTCATTTTAGCCGCAGCGAAATAATTTTTGTACAATTTTTTTGTTATAAAGTTATGGCAACATGTCATGACTTATCAAATCTCGAATTTTTTTAAGAGTTGCACCATTTTAATAATTTTACAATCAAATTTACCCTTCTTGGCTCTAGTGACACCTTTACCATATTAGGCACACATGACCAATTTGTTAACTTGTGAATTAGAGCAGTTACAATACAACTGCATTGCATTGTGTGCTGGAGAGGCCACTCAATAAAAGTGGAAACAACTTAATAAAATTATCACGGATTTCAAAAGTTGCAAGAGACGCTCAAAGCATAAATGGTCACACTAATTCTTAATTTTTTAAGATGATACATACTTTTTTAATTACATTCTTAATTTAATTAATACGAAAAAATTATTAGTTAGGACTATGTAAACAAATTAATAAAACGTAAACATACTTCGAAATAAAAAATATATAATAAGCAACTCGCTTAAAATTATAGTTACATAAAAAAGGCTATAAAGATAGCACCATTTTAAACTATTCTTCACACATCTCAATGGAGGGTCCAATGAAATTGAGAACAAAATATTTGTATAAATTTTGATGAAAATAAATTCGGAATTAGTAATATTCCAAATCGGTTTATCACATATTTCTATTATTTATAAAATTTATTTGACTCAATTTAAATTAGTATAGCAAAAATCAATTTGATTTAGTTCAAATTGGATCACCTGATAAAATAAAATAAAAATTAATAAATAGACGAAAACGTATAAATAATATAAGAATTAGAAGATTATACCATGTAATAATTATTATTTTTAGAGTTAGATGGATTCAAGTTCTACATATTCAAAATATTATTGAATTTACAACTGTAAAATAAAATTGAAACTATAATATGAAATAACTCAAATTTTCTTTCCATTCACCAGAAAAATCTCAATTTTTAATCGAACCCGTGTCTACCATTGTTCGGTTGAATCGGTTCGGTTCGATTTTACGCACCATGTGGTTTTGGTTGGGTGTGGATTTGGATGGTAAATAGTTGTGAATTGGCGGGAGATTTCTTAACTATTATTTGGAGTGCCAGAACTCTTCATCCTAGTTGCTGCTACTTCTTCTCCACCAGGACTCAGAGTGTGAAATCGTTGATTCGCTGTGTTGAAAGAGCATCGTTAGCAGATGGAAGATCCAGCTCCACCTTCTGAAGCTTCAAATCGACCCCCTCGTGTCAGTTTCCGATCTCACACTTAGCATTCTTGCTTGTCCCTTCTTTTCTCTTCTCAATCGTGCAGTGATTTGACCTAATTTTGTTTCGCTTCTTTCAAATTAAGCAGAAGAGGGGCAGACCTCCCAAACACCTCCCCAAGGAGCACGACGGCGACGCCATGAACCGCGACAAGACCACCGAACACGCGTACCGAGAGAGTTCGCCCGACGATTTCGACGAAGGGCGCAACAAATTCAAGCGAGGTCGCGCTTCGGAAGGAACCTCTAGTGTGGCGCACAAACCCTCTGACCAAACCCTAATTGGTAAACTGAACACTCTCTGCTACTTTTCTTACTGCTCAAATATCTAGGGTTCAGATTTTTAACTTATACAGTTGATATCTGCACCGTTTTGTTGATACTGTGATTAGAGAAAATATGCTTAGTTTTTTTTTTTGTTATGAAATAGTTTTTAAATGCCGTGTGTATGTAATTAGGTATGTCGTTTTACTTGGCATGGTAGAGTTTGTTGTGCAGTAATCGGACCGGGGCTAATTTTATTGTGTGATTTTCTGTAGAGGTGATAAAAGGAAATGGCAAGTTTATTCCTCATGCGGTCAAATTTTGGGTTGAGCGCTATGAAAAGGATCCGAAACCTGCAATGGTTGATCTCCTTACAATGCTGTTTGAGGTAATATGCAATTCCCAAGCAGTTTCAAAGTATGTAGGACTACTAACATTGGACATTATAGTTTCATTCATATAAATAAAAGGTGAAAGGTAGACTTGAAAATAAGTTGGAAACTTTATTATCATCATTGTTCGTAAATACCCTTATTGATTTATGAACGCTTACGGATAGTAACATAGTGAAATTTTAAGTGTAGGCATGTGGAGCCAAGTACTACGATAAAAGTGATCTCGTGGATGAGACTGATGTTGATGAAGTTGTAATTGCTCTGGTCAATTGTGCTAAAAGAGTATACGACTTATTCCCTTTTATTTTTGTTTCCTGTTTATTGTTCGTTTTTTTTTTTATTTACATATTTTTAAGCAGTGCTAAGGCCAATAGTATACAATTGCCAAGTCTTTGACATCTTCTATTTTGACATAGTACTCAAATAATTGGTTAGATGGTGGACCTTTATCCTCTCTTTTGTTACCTTTTGACATTTTAGGGTACAGTTGAAGATTATCAGAATTCCAAAAAGAAAGAAATTAAGAACTTCAAAGAGAATCTAGAGTCATTCTGGGATAATTTGGTTCGGGAATGTCAGCATGGGCCATTGTTTGATCAAGTTTTATTTGACAAGTGCATGGACTATATCATTGCATTGTCATGGTTAGTGAGCTTACTTCAAACTTCTGACCCTATGAAAATATATATACCATGACTCATCTGCTTCTGTACCTATGTAGCACCCCTCCAAGAGTTTACCGTCAAGTTGCATCACTGATGGGTCTTAGGCTGGTCTCATCATACATTACCATCGCTAATATGCTTGGTGCTCAAAGAGAGACTACTCGTAGACAGTTGGATGCTGAGAAAAAGAAAAGAACTGAGGGGCCTCGAGTGGAGTCACTAAATAAAAGGTTTTCTGACACTCACGAGAGAATAACTTTGTTGGAGGAGATGATGCGCAAGATTTTTACTGGGTACGAGTATACTAAACTAAGATTGTTTTTATTTAAAGGAAAAGATTATCACCAGTATTGAATTTGTTGTGGCTGTAGATTTAACCTGCCCATTTAATTTTTTTTGAAGGTTATTTGTGCACCGGTACAGAGACATTGACCCAAATATTAGAATGTCATGCATTGAATCATTGGGTGCATGGATCCTTTCATATCCATCACTTTTTCTGCAGGATTTGTACTTGAAATATCTTGGATGGACGCTGAATGACAAAGTATTGAACATATTTTTATGTTCTTATCATGCAACATTTAATTGTTCATGTACTGCACAACTTACTGTCTTGCTGTAACTTTTTCTCCCACCCTCCAATTTGTAGAATGCTGGTGTAAGAAAGTCTTCTATAAACGCCCTGCAAAATCTCTATGAGGTGGATGATAATGTACCAACCCTTAGCTTATTTACTGAAAGATTTTCGGGCCGGATGATTGAGCTGGCTGATGACATTGATGTTTCTGTGGCTGTTCATGCCATAGGTCTTGTTAAGCAACTACTAAGGTCTGAATTTCAATCCTTTTTATAATTGATATATATTAACTATTTACTTGTGAGTTTTTATGCAATAGATTGTAAATTGTTAATTGAATCAATTGTATCTTTGGTTCACTGCAGACATCAACTTATTCCTGAAGATGACTTGGGTCCTTTGTATGATTTGTTGATTGATGATCCCCCAGAAATCAGGCATGCAATAGGAGCATTAGTGTATGATCACTTAATTGCTCAAAAATTTAATACCTTCCAATCAGGATCAAAAGGTCTTAAGTCAATCCATGTATTTTCACTTTTGTATTGAATACCATTATTTTGACAAAGATAAAATTGTGATGAGACAATTTTTTTTTACAGATGAAACTGTCAATAACTCTGAGGTCCATCTAAAGAGAATGTTGCGAATTCTGGAGGAGTTCCCTCAAGATCCAATTTTGAGTATTTACGTAATTGATGATGTGTGGGAATACATGGCCGCTATAAAGGTATGTAAGCCTTGTTAATACTAGGAAAAATATTGAATAAAGTGATGCCCCCTCCTTTTGACCATCATGCCTTTTAACTGCCTACTCACGCATCTCTGAACTGAATATTCCAATCCTGGCTAGGATGTGCTTTATTGTAGGTAAACGCAAGGTATGGGATAGAAGGATAAAAATATTTTAGAGTATTGCATTCTTATAATAGGTAACAAATTCTAGCTTATAATAGGTAACAAATTCTAGAGTTCCTGCCTTGCTTAGGCATGTTGCTATTTGGTGAAAAATTCTAGAATATTCCAATCCTGGCTAGGACATGCCTTACCTGGAACTTTTGTTAATTAAGCAGTGCTGTTCCTAATGAATTTGTCACATATATCTTCCTAATAAATTCTTACTACTTTTTAAAGATTCCACAAATGTAGATTGAGTACAAATCTGAAGTCCTGGGTATGATCTCACTCTTCTGAGTTTTTGTACGATGTATATCTTTTGCACATCGTCTGTATGTTCAGGAATTGCTGTCCTCTGGATATTATGCCAATGCTGCACCTAAAATTGTTCTGGTAATAGTTAGTGTTGTACTGTTTAGTGGTTTCTTGATAGTACTTGATATTTTGTTTGCAGGATTGGAAGTGCATCATAACATTGCTGCTTGATGAAAATCCATCAGTAGAGCTATCTGACAGTGATGCAACAAACTTGGTGCGGCTCCTGTGTGCATCTGTGAAGAAAGCTGTTGGAGAGAGGATTGTCCCTGCTACGGATAACAGAAAGCAATACTACAACAAAGCCCAAAAGGTTTGTGCCATCTTGGCTTTTAAACTTTTGAAATCTAAATATGACGTATTTGTTTTATTAACTCCAACATCCAATGATTTTTTTATAGTGGTTTTTAATGTGAGTGTTGCACATGATGTTTAATGTTTATTTTGACATAATTTAGTAATCCATGCTTTCATGTACAGTATATATAACTTTATTCTTATTGTCATTTCTAATTTATTTTGGATTTTTTATTGTGTTTTTGAAGTGTAATTATCTATCTGATTGCTTCAGGAATTCATTGCGTTAAATTACTTTTGTTACCAAAGAATGCATTTTTTGGATACTCAATCAGTAACAACCGAGTACTATTTGAAAACATTCATTGTGATGGAAGGTTTGTTTTATTGTTCATTGTGACAGCCCCTAATTTCTTTCCTCCAATTAATGACAGGATGTATTTGAAAATAACAAACAGGAAATAACTGTGGCTATGATGAAGTCATACCCATTACTCTTGCGAAAGTACATTTCAGATAAAGCAAAAGTGTCATCACTGGTTGAGATTGTTTTGCATATGAATCTTGAATATTATTCCTTGAAGAGGCAGGAACAGGTTGGTGAATTTTTCTGTCATTTTAGATTTTCTATGTTGTTTCGGAAAAACCTGATTAGTGTTGCTTTTCAGAATTTCAAAAACTTACTCCAGCTCATGAAAGACGCATTTTTTAAGCATGGTGACAAAGACCCTCTTAGGGCTTGTGTGAAGGCAATTGATTTTTGTTGCATGGAAAGTCAAGGTGAATTGCAAGATTTTGCTCGTATTAAATTAAAGGAACTTGAAGATGAAATCATTGCTAAGCTGAAATCTGCTATTAAGGAAGTAGTGGTATGTTCTATGCAATTCAAATTTCATAACTTTTGTTACTTTAGCTTCTTGTAGAAGAAACTTAACATATAGTGAGATGACACTGCAGGATGGTGGTGATGAATATTCTCTTCTTGTAAACTTGAAGAGGTTGTATGAACTGCAACTGAAAAGATCTGTACCTATTGATAGCCTGTATGAAGACATTGTCAGTGTGCTACGTGGTTCTAGGAATAATATGGAGGATGAGGTGAGCAAGTGGTTTCTCACAATGGTTGTTTGTTTTTTGTGACATAGTTACTTGTGTTCGATTATTAATTTTCTGCTCATTCAAATTCAGGTTGTTGGTTTCCTGCTTCTGAACATGTATTTGCATCTGGCTTGGAGTCTACAGTCTATAGCAAATGAAGAAGCTGTTTCTAGCGCATCCTTAACTTCTCTTTTGTCTAAGCGTGATACCTTGTTACAAGAACTTGAGTACTTTCTCAACTTGGCCGCTGACAACAAGGAAGGGGGTAAACCTGGAAGTGAACTTGCATGCAGAGTAAGAGGGCTCCAATTTGTCTCCTTTTTTCTTTGTTGATTATAAATACATGTCTCCATTCTCTTGATTTGGTCTGATGAATATTTTATGGCCGAAGGTATGCACCATACTTGCAGAAACATGGTTCTTATTTAGAACAACAAATTTCAGAAAGACACAGCTAGAAACACTCGGATATCAGCCAGATGCAATTATGCTTCGGAAGTTTTGGGAACTTTGTCAACAACAGCTTATTATTTCAGGTGAACATGGACTGGTGTGATGGACTAGTACTGAGATTCATCTTATGTTTTGTAATTAAATTGAAACTACACAATTTTTTGTGTACTGTCTGTAGTTTGAACTTGGCACTTGAAGTATGCATTGCTTATAAAATTGGTGTTATTGATTTAGTGATGTCTCTTTCACTTGCCTGCCAATCAATTTTTAGATGACGCAGAAGATGAAGATGTTAATAAAGAGTATGCTGTGGAGACAAATAGAGATGCTGTGATGATTGCTGCTGCAAAGCTGATTGCAAATGATGTTGTTCCAAAGGTGGATTGTTATTTTGTTTATGTAAAGTTATGAATATTTCTTCTTTTTATTGGGAAATGTTGCTTGTGAAATGTCTTTTGATGTCAAAATTTGACTATTCCTGATGTAGGAGGATCTTGCTTCTGAGATTATTTCTCATTTTGTGATGCATGGGACTAGTGTGACTGAGATTGTAAAGCATCTGATCACAGTTTTGAAGAAAAAGGATGTTGATTTGGCTTTCATTTTTCTGGAAGCGCTTAAAAAGGTTAGTCTTTTGGCGCATTTCCTAAATGGTAGATATAGTTGGGTTTTCTTTTGTCTTTGCAAGTTCTATTTTAGCAATGATAAACAGTCCAATTTTAGCCATGTGTCCTGTTTACTTTAAATCTAAATGCAAAAGCAACTCACGAGTGTATTATTCTTGCTTAGCACAAATTGACATGAACTCATTTTATTCTTGTGATGACACTCCTATTTACTTGAAATCTGAATACAAAAGTTACTTGCAATATTTTACTTTTAAAGTAAGACATATAAATAAATATTTGCCTCTAATTGCTAAGGAGATTCTTTATCTTGATAAAAAGGAACGGTACTATACCTAAGAAACAAAATGAATATTATATTTTGGAGCGCTTCCAATTTCAAACCCTTTAATTTTTCTATTTAAGCTTGGGCTCAATGTTGACATAGCTGAACATAGGATTCACTTCCTTCCAAGAAGTGGTTCAACTGAGGTTGTCTTTGCATGCTTTCTGGAATTTTAGTTTGCACTGATTGGAAATGAAGGTCTAGTTTTCACCATCCTTTTCCTCAGGAGGAACACCATATTTATATTCCACCCTCCTGTCCCATCTTCTATGGTTCTTTTTATAAATCTTCACCAATTTATTTGGCAGGCATACCATCGCCTTCCGGTCAATATCTCTGGTAGTGAAAATGGTTCTTCCGAAAACAATCCTTTAGGATGTAAAGATCTGGCTGCTAGGCTTTCTGGAACATTTATTGGTGCTGCTCGGATGAAATACAGGCCTGAAATTTTAAAAGTCGTCAGGGATGGCATTGAATATGCTTTTATTGATGCCCCAAAACAGTTGTCATTTCTTGAAGAGGCAGTGCTTCATTTTTTGCCAAAACTCCCTGCACCAGATTTAAATGACATGTAAGAGTTTGTTTCTCATGTGCTGGTGTTATTTATAACTATTTGTAGCAATACACATTTTGATGCATGTTCTTTATGAAATAAGATTGAATGATGTTCAACAAAGAGCACAAAATGTCAATACGGAGGAAAATCCCAGTGGATGGCGTCCCTTCCACACATTTATTGCCTACTTACGAGAAAAATGTGCGAAGAATGAGGGATTTCAAGGTAATTTATACATTTTTTTTTTCATTCTTAGGTATGTACCAGACAGCCAAATACTTTCCGTCATTAAGCAATCATGGGTTTTATCTGAGTGAAACATAATATATGACATAGTGATTATTTATTTTGCAAATTTTGGAAGGTTCAAGCCAATATTTAACTAGTGAATAACATTTGCCAAATTCTTTTTTCCAGATTCGACTTGGTTAACTAGTTGTCGTTTGTAAGTTCATTCTGCATATAATATGCTTGGCTGGGCTTTGCTGACTTTGTTATTTACCTGTTATTGAAATAGATTTGTTAGTTTGGTGAAGAGGATGGGAAATAATTGAAGACGATAGGCAAAAAAATTTAAAAATAAATTACTATTTTTCCCTGTATGTTTGGTTTGTGTTGCATAAGGTGCCCGGGTATAATGAGTATTAACTATCCAAATAATTGATCTCTTATCAACTCAATCAAATTGCTCAACTTTCAAAAAGCCCTATTTCTTTCCTGTTTCTACTGTTCATAACAACTTAACATTTAATTTTATTTCTTTACCTATTGCTCTTCTAATTTATTTCTTCTCTATTTTCACTCACTCTATTTCTCTCTTCAAAGCCAAACATGGCATGATTTATAACATGCGCTGGTTAGGACCCTGTATAAAAGATATTCTTTACTGAAAAGTGATAGGACCAAGAAACTCAGATATATTCGTTAGGGGATCCTTCAAAGTGCATGGACAGTGCATAATTTTATTTCTTAAGCAAATAAAATAGGTTCTAAGGTAGGTACTTGGGATTCTGTATAATTAAATTTGGTTCTAAGGTTAGGTACTTGAGAACAAATCGAAGTTAAGTTGCTATTATATGTTTAGTGATGACTTAGCCGCTGTTGTAGCATACTGGCAGTGAAATTGATCGTGCACAGTGCAGGTGGTGAGTATGACCTTATTAATGCGTTCAGATACGATTAGATGTTTAGTGATGACTTTGTCACTGTTGTAGCATAGTTGCAGCGAAATTGATCATGTGCAGGTGGTCCGTATGACCTTATTAATGTGCTCAGATATAAATGTATGCTTTTGGTAAATATGACGCTAATTTCAAAACTATGCATTTACAATTGTAAATCCGTAGTTCTTTTACATGTTCATTTCTTTTTGGCTCTAGTTTTCGGGTTTTGTACTTGTGTTTCAGTTTCCATGATTAGACAAATTGCCTGTGTCTAATATGTGCTTCATTCAGTGGTAGTCATAATACTTCTGAGTTGCCTGCCTGCACGAGCACAACATATGAAATGAAGTTTTCCTTTAGCATCCCATCTTGCTACGGTTTTATATTTTTCATAATTTTGATAATATTTTATTGACATCAAATATCTTCTCCCTTTTTTCTGTGTGCTACATGATGTACTTAAGATTACAATGATGACTATATACAGTATGTTTGGTTCGTAAAGGCCTTTTTTAGTGAAATAATCATTTTTTACAATTCTTTGGAATGCTTTTAATTACTAACTCTTTTGGGCACAAATTGGTTAATTTTTCAGATGAAAAAGAAGGGGTTTCTGTTAGGCGTAGGGGCCGGCCACGAAAGAGGCAAAACATACCAGGAAAGAAGCTTTTTGATGACCAAAGTTCAAGCGAAGACGAGGATTCCATCAGTGCATATGAACAAGATGCACAAGACGAAGGGAGAAGACATGAGGAGGAGGATGAAGATGCTCCCTTGATAAATTCAATCAGATCATCCAAACTTAGGTCACTTGGAGTTTCAAGGGAGGAAAGCAAAGCTCAGACAGGGAATTCTAGTAGAGCTACAGATAATTTATCTGCTTCGAGAACATCAGGTATCGTGCATTAGCAAATCAAGATTGTCGTGCTGCTAGCGATGAATAGAATTTAATACAGTATTTTAAAACAAATTTGGACGTCTGACTTCGGAATTGAATTTTGCTTTTCCAGCCTAGATAATGAAAGTGCTTGCTTGATAAGTAATATTTTCTCCTATTTAAATTTAAATTCAATCTTGTTTTCTTGAGCTATTCTGACCAAGGGTGCAATTTTTACAAGCTCTAAATTTCTTTTCCGAAACAAAAGATAACTGGCTGTAGCTGTTATCTTGAAGTGCCTCTTTTAATAAATATATATGGTGAACGCTTGGTTTAACTTGAGTCCCTTTTTCTTTCATTGTGCAGGGGCATCAAGCTAGTCTTCCACTGTTGTAGTTTACGATTGTATGTTGGCAATTGCTTGACACTAACTATTACAGTTGGTAAGATTAGGTGTACCTGCTTGTAATTCAACTTGCTGAATGTATATATAAATGTATCTTGTTCTAATCAAGGTTGCCACTGCTGAAAATAAATTCAGTATAGATCCATGCCTCTTGAAGGCCAATTTGAACTGCAAGAGGTGGCGTGGCATTGTCTCCTCGCTTTAAATTTTCGCCATTGTGGTCAACAATGTTGTTTGATTCAATGCCGATTATTATGTACTTGAATTCTGACGTCAAAAATAGATCATAGAATGGAATGAATGTTATTGTGAATACCAAAATTACTTGGTTCTTTTATTGTGAATTTGAATAGTTTGAATTTTTAAATTATTTGGTTGGTCCTTAAAAAAGTTTTTTTTTTTTTTCACTTCATTAAATATTAAAATAATGAACCAATTTAACTCATGAAAAGAAGAACGATAAAAGTAAGGCAACTTTAGGTACTTTTTAAATACCAAAGTCACACCTAAAATTGGTA
>Ga0214543_1006025_pt1 | contig 21879 bp, 16 predicted proteins | sample CNSS2metaG_FD_160094 | JGI IMG/M metagenome (GOLD analysis project Ga0214543, IMG submission 160094) | Root nodule microbial communities from cowpea collected in UCLA plant growth center, Los Angeles, California, USA - CNSS2 | ecosystem: Host-associated > Plants > Roots > Nodule | place: USA... | reverse complement strand
TTTGTGTGAAATTGCCAAAAGGGGCAGCAGGCAAAGCTGTGGGAGGAATGGATTGATTGATGATGATTTGTAAGATCCTACATAGACGCAAATCTATTTTCTGCATCAAAGCAAGATAGGGCAAGCGAGGTGGATTTATTAATTCATGTTTCTTGTTGCTTACATTTTTAGTTTTCCTATTTTGTTTGTCGAGCTGCTTGTAGAGTTGGCTTTAGAGATTTGTTCCATATGGGAAAGCCATGGTGTACTTTGAAGCAAGATTGTATGGGTAGAACTTCTACTGATATATACTTAGCTTCTGTTGCATACGAAAGGATTTCCAACTTCTGTAAAAATGTAGTGTTCATGTTCATGCTATATACTTTACCATACCATCCAATTGGTGTTTTCTTTGTCGACATCAATTTCCAAAATGTTGGTGAAACTTGGAGTATTTGACTTGAGGTGAGAACGGAATCGAAATGTGCTTTTCTGTGGCTATTTTTTTCCCTCTTGTTTTTATTACCACAGGATTTTTACAGACACCTCAATCCTAAACATTGGACTTTTCGATATATATTTTTTTCCATGTAATTGACAGCTGGTGATGAAGACCGTCGATAACGATTGGTCCTAGTTTTAAGGAAAAAAGGGAGAACAAGAAACGACAAAGTGCACAATATGCTCTGCCTTTTCCAAAATAGTTTTTGACCTTTATATATAGATTGGGTCCTGTTAACCATTGCCTAGGACATGGTTAAGACACATTAAATGCATGTTGAAACAAATAAAAATAGTAAATTAAATATAGTATTAAATGCATATTATCAATGAAAATTCTATTATATATAAACAACCAGGTTACCCATAACATCACATTATTTGTTATTTATCTACTTATTAATTTTTATCTTTTAATGATGTAGTTTCCCACCTAATTAATGTATGTATTGAACTTGTGAGTTATAACCTTTCACTCACACTCCACACAATATAATAAAATCAATGGCAAATCTAAGCCTCAAGAAATGCATATTTGGTTAGCGGCCATAGCCAAAAAAGTTACCTGTACGAGAAATCAGCTAGAAAATAAAATAAAAATCCATCGAAATAAGCTTTCATTATAACTACAACTTTCATCATTTCTCTTCATAGAACCATCAACTCCCTTCTAAAAATCTTAAAATGTATCCCTTTTATAATGTTCATTATAGAAGAAAAGAAACAAACAAATTACTATGATATTTATACAAAAGTATATAAACTTAACGATATAAAAGATCTAGTATAGAAAATAATGTCTTCACAAGTTTTTCTCTTCTTCTTTCTTGTACGTTGAGGTTGAGATTTCTCATTAATTAGAGATAAGATAAATTTAGAATATATAAATTGGTACAAATCTCATTTAAGAGATCGTTTTGTCGGTTAAGTTATACTTAAAAAAGTTTACTTCCTAAGATGGTATATTTGAGTCATCTAAGTCTATCCTAGTCACATTTGTTATTTATTGAGCTTATTGTGTTATCGCTATCAGACTACTGTTAATATCTAATCTCATTTCTTAAGGTGGTATTAGAGTCACCTTTCCTATCGACATTTGTTGTTTATTGAATTTTTCGTGTAATCACTATTAAACTGTTATTAATATTTAATATCACGCTAGATGTATATGTTTCGTCGTGAGATATGTATTAGAGATTCCACCATCAACTAAATATAAGATAAATTTACAATAAATATATATATATATATATATATATATATATATATATATATATATATATATATAAGTGAGTGCAAATTTCAAATAACATGTAACAAAATTATTTTCTACAAAACATTCATTTAAATAAAAATTTATTTGGATTTATCTATCATTGAGCAATAGAATTAAAGAAAAAAATTTCATAAAACTCTACTACAGATGTTAATCAACATTTAAAAGGAACAATTATTGTAATAAATTGAAGAAATTATGAAGTGCAAGTTACTATAATTCATTTTAGTAAATACACTTAGTTTTGTTTGGTTTGGTTCTTCTAGCTCAACGGTTGGAGTTGTGCTAAGAGCATATTAGGGTGTCTGCATTGCTTTCTCCTATTTCGTGTCCTTTGTTCTGGTTTTTTCTTTTGGTTTGCACATTCTTGGTTCTTTTCTTGTTTCAGTGATGTGAAGATATTCTTGGGGTTTTCTTCTCTGCGCTCAGGTTTGTTTTGCTTGCTTGCGAAGTGTTTGTCTTTTTGTTTCTTAGTGGAGTTTTGAAGTTCCTTGGTTTCGGCCGTGGGGCCTTTTTCTACTTGCAATTCCTTGGAGTTGTTTCAATAGCAATGTTTCTTGCGCCGCTAAGCCTTTGATAGTAGGTAGTTCGTTTGTGGCTGGGAGTTTTGACACCCCTAGTTTCATGTGTAATCTTTGTAATGAACATCATTTATTCTGAGTGTTCTTACTTCCAGGTTTTGGTCTTAGATGTATTATCTTCATGAGATTAAGTTCACGATTATTACTTACTCTATATGGATCATATGTAAATTTATAAATCAGAAGAGATTCAAACATCTGCTTCCATCTCTACTGTACTACACACTTGATCAAATGACATATTCAATAGACATGTAATTCTTTGGATAAGAATATGGATACTGATAATACTAACTTGTCTATTTTGAAGTTTTTTTATATACTAGATTAAGGAAAACTCCTTATATTAAGTAGGTTAATTGGATGATGCCTACACATTGATGGGTTAAAGTCAATGTGGATAGTGTAAGTAGAGGTAATTGAGAGCTTTTCAACTTAAGAATTTGTAATGCCTTTGCAATAGAGATTTCAAGCGAAAATAAGTTCTTAAAAGTGTGATTGGAGTGTGATTTTTCCTTGTTTTATCAATCGTTGAAATTATATACTTTGTTGTACAGAAAAGAGTGTAAATAAAGGAAAAAGTTTGAGAGGAGGAAAATAGAATTACATTGTATGTTTTCACTATCACCCTCACATGTGATCCCTTCCTTTAGAGCATCCATTCATTATTGTGGGACTGATTAAGACCTTTTTTCTTGCCTTCTTCCAACAAAATTTGGCAGTGAACACTCTAGCGCATGTCCTATACCTACCGTCATCCAACATAATTTTATATACTATCCAATACATATATAGAATGTCCAAAAAATTATGCCTCTTATTTTTCCAATATATATGTGACTTTTGTAATGACATAAACACATTTTTGGAAGATAAAAAGTTGGATCATACTATACCATTGAGTAAAAATGTTTTAGTTTAGGAATATTACTTTTTTGTGGTTCAATTTCTTTTATTTGAAATTTATATTTTTTTCATACAGGTAACAATCATTGTTGGGCCTCACCCACTAAGTTTTGCTTCACCAAAAGGAAGTATCATAGAAGATTTTATGATGCTGCTTTTCCATCCGGTAGTTGACAAATTGGAAAGAAACAAGTTGTTGGATTCGGGTTTTGAAGAGGCATTCATCGAATGGGTGTCTGAAGTTGATGAGATGTGATCCTTGGAATAGATCTCTCTTAGTGTAGTTTAGTATTAATTGGAGTGAATGTTTTTGATGGTAAAGATTTTGGATGAGTTGGATTGGATGTTTGGCACTTAAAAGGGTTCACGAGGAGCCCGTGGTGAGAAATGGATTGGTTTAAGCCATTATGCTCTTACGTCGCCATCTTTCCTTCTTCTCTGGCCATGGTCCCTCCCAGCTTCTGCTATCCCTATCCATTGCAACCACAAGCCAAAAACTCCGATACTAATTACACTCTGCAAAAGGACGCCATCTCCGACCCCACATGCACAAAAAACTAAAAACTAAATTTAAAAACCAAACCAAAGATTCCACTCCCACCTCTTTTTCGTTTTCTTCACACTTCACCCTGCTTCCGATTGCTTACTTTTAAATTTGAACATATCACAGGTAAAATCAGAATCCACGCCTTTCATTGCTGCATTCTCGACACTTCTTTTCTTCTTCCCACTTAAAATTAGGTTTCCTTTTCCTTCCTCCACTGTTTCTATTCGTCTCTTAAGTCTTAAAGTCTTAACTGTCTTTATTCTTTACAAGTACGACTAAAATATTCATTTCCTGCCTTTATTTTGAAACTTCAATTTCTGTTGTTTTGGTGCCAACTTCATTCAACTGCATACTTCCATACTTGCATTCACTTTTTCTTAGTTTCATTCGTCAATGTTGCCTCCTCCTCCAAATTAGGGCAACTATGTCGCCGGTCAGGACAATGACGGTGATCGCCGACGTCGTCTCCGACGACGAAGAGGAGTACTCCTTTGCCGTCGCGTACAGCGGACCAGACCCGGCGTATGATCTTCCCCGGGCAGTGCCGATCGCCGTCGACAATATTCCGGCGGCGAAGGCAGTCGCGGTATCGCATGTTTCTTTCTCTGACGAGATTTCGTTGCCGGTGGTGCAACCGCTCTCGGCGCCGGAGCTTCAATTCTCGAAGGAGCTGAAAACACTGAATTCTGAGTCCACTGTTTCTCCGACGTCGGTGATCGCCTTCGACCGGAGCAACGACGGAGGCTCCGGCAGAACCACGGTGTCTCCGACGTCCGTGATCGCCTTTGGAGACGCCGCCGCGGAAGCCAATGACGCGTGCGAGTTGAGTAGCGAAAACTCGTTTTCGGACAATTTAGGAACGGTAAGAGACTCGAGCGTGTTGTTGTTGAGGCATTCGTATTGCGAGAAGGAGAGCTTGGATTTCAACGATTCGAGCCAGCAAGATTACGCTTCCACGTTGAGTTCCGATTATCCATCGTCTCACATTTCTCCTTTGAAAACTAACGATCCCGAACCTGATAGTGACGGTAAACGAGGACCTGTGGTTAGTTTCGAGGAGGATGAATACGAAGCGAAAGAGAGGGTTAAGAGAGAGAGTGCGAGGAAGGGGAGGAAAGGTTCGTGTTATCGTTGCTTGAAAGGGAACAGGTTAACGGAGAAAGAAGTGTGTCTCGTTTGTGATGCTAAGTATTGTGGGAATTGTGTGTTGAGAGCGATGGGTTCTATGCCGGAAGGTCGCAAATGTGTTGGTTGCATTGGGTTTCCTATTGATGAATCTAAGAGGGGTAGTTTGGGGAAGTGTTCGCGGATTTTGAAGAGATTACTTAATCATTTGGAGATTAGACAAATTATGAAGGCGGAGAGGTTTTGTGAAGTGAACCAGCTTCCACCTGAGTATATTTGTGTGAATGGGAACGCTCTTTCTTTTGAGGAACTAGTTACGTTGCAGAGTTGTGCTGACCCTCCGAAGAATTTGAAGCCTGGGAACTATTGGTATGATAAGGTGTCTGGTTTTTGGGGGAAGGTACGTGTGTATTTTTTGGGGGAATTAATTAGTTGTGTTGAATTCTTTGGTTTTACTGTTCTGATTGATTGATTGTTTGCTTGTTTGTGTGAATTTGTAGGAAGGACAAAAGCCTTGTAGAATTATTAGTCCGCATCTGAATGTTGGGGGTCCCATCAAACCAGATGCTAGCAATGGAAACACGCAAGTTTTCATTAATGGAAGAGAAATAACAAAAGTTGAGCTTCGAATGTTGCAGGTTTGAATTTCAATATATTTAAAAATGATACAAAATTTAGAATGGCTCTATGATCTATATTGATTTTTAGTTGTTTTTTTTTTTTAATTACTTGTATCTTGTTTTGTTAAAAAATAAAAGTTGTTGAGAGGATTTTGTTTTGGTTGAGCAGTTGGCAGGAGTTCAGTGTGCTGGTAACCCACATTTTTGGGTCAACGAGGATGGTTCATACCAAGAAGAAGGACAGAAAAATACAAAAGGGTGCATTTGGGGAAAGGTAACGTTTTATTTTTTGCTTATATATCTATTATTAAACCAATCCTCAATTTGCATCATTACACTCTTTTATTTCACTTTTTAGGCTGGAACGAAGCTTGTATGTGCTTTATTGTCGCTACCAGTTCCTTCTAATTCTAAATGTTCAAATTCATGTGGGTTTCTATCCTCCAATCTGGTTACCAGACCAGTTCCTGATCACTTTGACCATGGAATAGTTCACAAGCTCCTCTTACTTGGTTACACTGGGTCGGGAACAAGCACTATTTTCAAGCAGGTGATTTTTCATTTTATAATTGCGTTCGGCATATGTTCATCAAAATCATCATCTCTGAATTCAATTTGAAATAAAACTAACTTGGAGAAAGTTTGTGTAAGCGGTGATTGATGCTTATGCACAGGCACTTGAAGCATTTCAAACTGTTTAGTTGTTTCTAACTTCTATTTAATCCTTATCAATGTGCTGCTACGTAAAAAAATTCGATGATATTACTTTCAATAGTTACCTGCATTTTTTGTCTGCCTTTTTGTCTACATGGATGCATGCGTATTGTTGCTGAAAGCCAAGAAATCAATGTATTTATAGAATTCTAAATGCTTGTGTCAGGCCAAGATTCTTTACAAAAACACTCCGTTCTCAGAAGATGAACGTGAAAGTATAAAGTTGACCATTCAGACCAATGTCTATGCCTATCTTGGCATACTCCTTGAGGGTCGTGAGCGTTTTGAAGAAGAAAGCCTGGGGAATTTAAAGAAAAATCAATCTTTTGCGCTTGACACTACAGGTATCAATTCTAATTTCTTCCTTCTTTGTACGTGAATCTATAGAATTTTTCTTCAGTAAGCTTTCTTTCCTACCACAATCTGATGCATAAAGTCATCCACAGCACACAGTGCACCGTCTACAGTCTACTTGTTGGTCCCAATGTTATGCATTAAGCTTATATGTTTTTATGGTACCCTTACGTTTCACACTTAATAGTTTTTAGCCCCTCCTCGCAACTCATTGTAATTGCTTTGAATATAAAATAGTTGTATAGGAGACATTAAATATATTGCTACATTTCCAACCAAGACAAAAAAAAGAATGTTGATGTCCAACTGATAGTGACAGAAATAATAATGCTTGCTGATTCCTGTCCAAGAGACAATTAAATTTCACATTTAGGTTGTCCGTTTGTACTAAAGATTGGTTGATATCATTACGGTTCAGGAACCGGTCCAAAACTTGGTGACAAGACAATTTATTCCATTGGCACAAGACTGAAAGCATTTTCTGATTGGCTTCTGAAAACTATGGTTGCGGGAAAGCTTGATGCTATCTTTCCAGCTGCTACTCGTGAGTATGCTCCACTGATTGAGGAGTTATGGAATGATGCAGCCATTAAGGCCACCTATGAAAGAAGAAATGAAATAGAATTGCTACCCAGTGTTGCCAGTTATTTCTTAGAGAGGGTATGGATCCTTCTGTTGTTTTTGTGTTTATTTTCATCAAAAGATTAATTTATGCATGTACTCTTGTTCACGTGCGATTGAATTGAATGACCATGGACACGTATTTGCTTTCACTTGCATATAACAAAAAATGTTAAGCGTACTCTGTATAAAGGAATATGGGTTATAAAAAATAATGGGACCCTGGATTAGGCTGGAACAAATCTTCATTAAATTTATAATGTACGAATGTGGATGATAACTTCAATGCATTTGATACAAATGAGGTTAGCATATAGTTTTTGGACTCCTACCTTGTTTGTTTGGCAAGAGTTAAGTTCAAATTTTTAGGCTTCTGGTTAATGTGAGCTAATTTATCTGCTAACTAATCAAACTCAACCTGCTTTATATCCATCCATGAAGCACCAAAGTGCTTCAGTAATAGTTATACAAAATTTGCGCCCTTATTTTCTTAATGTTTCCTCCATACTTTTTCTTTTACTCTTGAAAAATGTTGTTGTGCTAGTGGCTTGGAGAAACTAATATTTCAATTCTTTGATTAGGCTATTGAGATATTGAGGACTGATTATGAACCCTCGGATTTAGATATTCTCTATGCTGAAGGAGTTACTTCATCCAATGGGATGGCTTCTGTAGAGTTTTCATTTCCTCAATTAGCTGCTGAGGATATTGTCGACACTGCAGATCTACATGATTCTTTAGTTAGGTGGGTGAAAACATTTGCGCGAATGATTGCTGTGAGAATTTTTTTTTTGGGTAGCCCTGTTTGATTCAATTGCTAAAGCAGCTATAAAATGTTGCTGATCTGTACCATTCTTCGCTCTCCTTCATTACAGGTATCAATTAATTACAATACATGCAAGAGGGCTAGCAGAAAATTGCAAGTGGTTAGAAATGTTCGAGGACGTTGGATTGGTGGTTTTCTGTGTTTCCCTGAGCGACTACGATCAATTTTCTGTTGATGGAAATGGTTGTCGCACAAACAAGATGATTTTGAGCAGGAAGCTTTTCGAAGCCATAGTTACTCATCCTACTTTCGAACAAATGGACTTCCTGTTGATACTAAACAAATTAGATGAGTTTGAGGAGAAAATTGAACGAATCTCACTTAGCACGTGTGATTGGTTATCTGATTTTCGTCCAGTAATTAGTCGACATCGCTCTGGCATGAACAGCAGCAGCATTAACAATAGCCCCTCGCTTTCTCAGCTTGCTTCCTATTACATAGCGGTTAAGTTTAAGAGGCTCTATTCATCTCTTACGGGGCGAAACATGTATGTCTCCTTGGTGAAGGGGCTGGAACCTGATAGTGTTGATGCAGCACTTACATATGCAAAGGAGATTTTGAAGTGGAACGAAGAGAGACCAAACTTTAGCTTGAGTGATAACTCAATGTACAGCATTGAGGCGAGTTCATTCTCTCATTAACTGTTAGTTCAGATAAGAGTGTTGGTTAAGTCATATCATCTATGACTTTGATCCTGTTCCATGTACATATATTGCTAACTAGGAGCTGTACACGGAAACACATTCCTTCCACTATGCACTGCAGTCGTATGCTTCACGCCACGTGCTACACCGAGGAATGTATAATGTTCAAATTCATTTTTTCATATGGTAAAGCAAGTCTTGCTGTTTCTGTTTATGGTTCCATGCTGATTTTTATTCACATCTTTTAACAAACACACATTTTCACACACTTTTTTTTGCTCATTTATCCTAAAAGTGCGTAAATATTTTTTAATTGATACCTTCCTCCAAAAATATATAATATAAAAATAATATTACTATATCAATTATGTATATCTAACCCTGTGTCAAATATAAAAACAAAATTATGTGTTTTTGTTAGTTAACTATTTAAAAGAAATTTAATTATTTTTATTTATAATTTTTTTTAACTAAAAAAATCTTTTGAAAAATAGAACACGATAGATCTACATAACCGGGAGGAAATAGGAGATTGATTAAACGACTTTTTTCCGAAAAAAAAAATCACGTAAATTTAGTTAATTTTTGTGTCAAATGATCAACTTTAATTATTTAAAAAAAGGAAAATTACCTCTTGACAAAAAAACTTTTGACAAATTTAACAAAGTTTCTAAAAATAAAATTAAAACAGATTAAATTTTTATTTTTTAATTAAAATATTGCTAACCTATCTTAACTCTTAAAAAAATAGTTAAAACTTGAACAAAATTAACATAGAGAAAAAGTTGATAAATGTATTCTCCTGAAAATAATGAACCTCGAGTCATGCTATTCATGGATATGTAGGCCAGTAAGATATGTTTAGAGCAGTACAAACATCTTAAAATTGGCCAGTTCAGAAAAGACAACCAAAAGAAAGCGAACACTACGAATGAATATCCTAAAACTGGTTGTCAGGAGATATGAAGATTTAACATGAATATTTGTTGCTTCCTCTGCCGATATTTGGTGAGGATCTTGGACTCCAATTATTAGACATATTTTGCCTTCAGTGCGTCCATTTCCATCACAAGAACTTTTCCTCCACCCTCAAGACATGGATTGGTTTTCCTTTTCTACTGCCAATACAGCTACTTCCCCTTCATTATTGTGTCATCTCTAAATCCAACTTCCCCAATGAACTCCACTCTCAAAACACCATGGTCAAATGTTTTCTCTTCTGTAGTTTCAAGGGGATTCTCGCGGAACATGTTTTTGAATCAACTTGGTTTATTATTATTTTCATGCTGTTTTCAGCTTCCTGCAAATGTAAATACACAATCGCAAAAAGGTATGTAAATACACTTATTAGTTTGAAAACAAAAACAATGTTGTACCTAGACCTAAATTGATAAAGATCATATAATTTGTGTAAACAAGTTTTGGGAGAAATCTACATTGTTAAAAAATGAAGAAAAAAAAAGTAGTGTTCATAAAGGTAAAAAGAACATACACACTTAAAAAGTTCAAAAATATTGATCTTTATTTTATCTAAAATGTCTTTATTCACTGCAAACCTTAATAATGCCTTTAGGTCGTGTTTAAATTTGAAAATGAATTTGAGAAAGTAGATCTAAGTGGATTTAAGAAGGAAATGAGGTGAAGGTATTATGGTTTGAAATAAGGGAAAGATGTGAGAAACGAAGGGATCTGAAATAAAATTTTATAAAAGTTAGTAGATGATCTAATAGATTTGATAGATTAAAAAAATATTTTAATCAGCAAAAAATGAAAAATTATTATTTACCCATAATCATAAAAATAATTTAAAATAAAATGTAATTATTATTATATATATTTTATTATTATTATAACTATTATTTAATTATCTACATTTGTTATTATTATTATTATTATATTGTATATTATTACATATAATGAGAATAAATTGTCCAGAATGTGCAAACAACGTGAAATCAATATATTTTCATATGTGCATAGAATGAATTCAAAGGACCAAAAAATAGATTTATTATATATAGAAATTATATGTAAGTACATAATTGTAAAAGGGTTTTTCTTGATAAAGAAAGAAGACAAAAAGATAAAATTAATTGATACAGATTCCTTTCTTCGCATTTCTGCTCATAAGCGCGCGGGTCTCTCAAACTACTATTTCCAACTTTTCATTGTCACAAATCCCTTTTAAGGTATGTTTGTTTCTGTCATGGTACATTTCTGTCAGAAGCTTGTGAAAATGGATAATTCGACTCCATTTGATTTATCATGGATTCATCATTTAATGAGTTAACTTAATTCGACTTACTTATTAGTAAGTCAAAAAATTTTCAAACCGATCTGGCCCACTGCAGATTAGTAGGTTAAACGGGTTGTCTTACAAACTCACTTAATTAAAAAAAATATTATATTTTTTTTGAGTCAAAACTAGAATATAATTCTAATTAAAATCTAAATAAATTTTAGGTTAAAATACCTTTTTGGTCCCAATTTTCTTCAAGTTTTTTCAAATAAGTCCTAATTTTGGTTTTGATTTCAAATAGGTCCCAATTTTCGTCAATTTTTTTCAATTGGGTCCTTTTTTGCTAACATCGTTTAAATCATTAACGGCCATGAACAGTGATTGCCACGTGTCACTTCGTGGTTTTTTTGAATTTTTTTATTTTTATTTTTATTTTTTATAATTTTTTTAAATTTTTTTTAATTTTTTTTAAATGTCCACGTGTCAACCCAGTAGCGTGCCACTTGTCAAAGTCAATGTTCTAAATTCAATTTGGTCCCTATATTTGTTATTTTTGTTCAATTAGGTTCCAATTTTTATTAACATTAACCAATTTGGTCCCTCTCCAAATTAAAACCAAATTTAATTTTTATATTAAAATTCACATTTTTTATTAAATATTTTTATACAATATATTTAAATTCACATCATTATAACTTTGATATAAAAATTAAATTTGGTCACATCTTCGATAGGGACCAAATTGGTTAATGTTAATAAAAATTGGGACATAATTGAACAAAAATAACAAATATAGGGACCAAATTGAATATAGAATACTGACTTTGACATGTGACATACTACTTGGTTGACACGTGGACATTTAAAAAAAATTCAAAAAAAATAAAATAAAAAATTCAAAAAAACCACGAAGTGACACGTGCCACGCTCCTAGGTTGATACGTGTACATTTAAAAAAAATTTTAAAATTTTTAAAAAAAATTAAAAAAAATAAAAATAAAAATAAAAATAATTCAAAAAAACCACGAAGTGACACGTGGCAGTCACTGTTCATGGCCGTTAATGATTTAAACGGTGTTAGCAAAAAAGGACCAAATTGAAGAAAATTGACGAAAATTGGAACCTATTTGAACACAAAATCAAAATTAGGACTTATTTGAAAAAAATTGACAAAAATTAGGACCAAAAAGGTATTTAACCTAAATTTTAGTATAATCCAAATACAAACCAAAATCACAAAAATACAAGTTATCTATGTGTTGGCTAAAAAAACCAACTTAACATGACTCAAATACAAAGCTCAACTTAACATAAAAATACTTGTGTGATCATTTATTTGTGGGACGGGTTCAACCCGAGTGAGTCGTGTTCTAAGTGAATCGGGTCAAAATTCAATCCGTATTAAAATTTGTAAAGAAATTTCCATCTAACCCAGCCCAAACTCGTGGTGAGCCGGATTGGCTCGCGGGTTCCAACTCATTTTGACAGTTCTAATTTTTCCTATTGTGGGAGGATGAATTGCAATTGACACCTGCATTTGGATCAATGATTATGAAAGGATTTGAGAGTGCAAATTTTTGTGAGAAAGATATGGATGCATCCGCTCATTATTCTAGGATTCGAGAGTATTTACTTTTCATGTTATGCAAAATAACAAAATTGTTCTTGTTGCAATTGGAAAAAATGTTTTTGCATGCCCGCGTTCATTTCATTTGTATGTGGACTAATTTTAATTTGTTATGTCTCCAACTTAATTATATAATTTTCACTAAACCAAGATCACTAATGATGACACTAAAAATAACAACATTAATAATTAATATATTAATATATCCAAAATTAATATAAAAAATATTTACAATAATAGTTCAATTATATTTTATTTTTTCATTATAAATAACAAATTCAATTTTATTTTAATATAATTTCCATTACTTACATTTTAATTTATTTCAAAGGAATAAATTTATAATTATCTACTTTTATCAATTAAAATATTTTTTTAATCTATTACACTCATCACATCATTTACAAATCCTTACAAACTTTTCCTTTAGGCTCTTCATTTCCTTCAAATCTCTTAATCCAACATTATAGAGATCTTGCAAGTTTTTTGAAGTATTTTTCTGGTCGAGATCATGAGTAAAGATTTAGTTGGAAGTTTTTATTATTGGTGTGATCGAGTGAATTATAAAAAAGAAATGTGAGAAGTATACTATTAGGATGCTTTTTACATCAAATTCTCCACGATTCTAATTTTGTTTAAAATATTTTAAGCATTTAAGTTAGTTTCTTTCATATGGTTTTTGGTAATACTAAAGTTTTTTTGTGATGCTAATTTGAGTTTTTCATTTTAAGATTGAATACATTTGTGATAATTTTATTAAATTAGATGTTTGGATAAACGATGGTTTAGGTTTGGGAGAGTTTGTTAACATCCATATAAGTTTTAAAAAATAGTTATTAGTTATTTTATTTAATTTCTCTGTTTTTGTGAATGTTATTATGAAATTGTATTGATACTAGTCTTTTAATTTAGGTTAAATTATTCTTTTAATCCTTGTATTTGTCAAGTAATGTCAATTTGATCTTCAAGTATTTTTTTTGTCTCAATTTGGTTCTTATTCTTTAAGAATAATTCAATTTCTGTCTTAAATAGGGTTAAAGTTAACGCCACGTGTGAATTTTGAGTTTTTTTTTTGAATTTTTTACACATATCACTTTACAATTACAATTGTGTCACGTGTCAAAACAATTTAATTTGGTCCCTATATTTGTTTTTAGTTTTAACTTATTCCATTTTTTTTTGTAAAAAATGAAGCAATGTTCTTATTCCTTAAATTGAAACTCGAATTATTTTGTGTGCAAATTTTATTGTGATATTATTAAAATTAACGTTTTTATTAAATATTTCTAGAAATATTTTTAAATTAACTTTTAATTCTATACAAAACTTTAAACTTTGATTTTATTTTGAATTTGAAATTTAGTTTCTAAACCTGTGTATGACAAGTTATTTGATTTTTAATCATCACTCAATTTGTATAATATGGTACACTTGATACTTTTATATATGATAATAAAATGGTTAATTATTAAAATTATGTTTTGAGTTTAAATTTGTTTAATAATAAAAAATAAAAAGGTGAATTTTAGTAAGAATATTAAATTATATTCGTTTAATTTAAACTTTATATTATTATTTGGGAGAAAGGAAAGGGAAAAATGGTACTGCTAAGAAACACAAAGCAGGGGTTTATGTTTTGTGATGCGGTAAAACCCTTCACCCAAGTCCAGCTATGCGCCCTCTGCTCCGTTTCGCATGCGTGGCTCGGCGCCACTACAAGGCGGCGCCACCGCCGAGTCCACCGAAGGCCCCGAAGAAGCCGCAGAAGTTCAGTTTCAATGGCATAACGTGGGAAGACCCTTACAGCTGGATGTCTAAGGTGAGCGACAAGGTGGCGATGCGTCACATGGACGTGTACATGGAGCAAGAGGAGAAGTACAGTGAGGCCGTCATGTCTGACTCAGAGAAACTCCTCAACAAGCTCCACTTCGAAATGGCCTCTCGCATGCCCTTTGACCTCTCCACCCCTCCCCTTCGCTGGGGCCCCTGGCTCTACTACCGCCGCGTCGAAGAGGCCAAACCCTATCCCATCCTCTGCCGAAGGTTGGCTAGCTTGAACGATGATTTCATTTCGCATAACTATCCCCCCGCAGGCTTCGATTTCACTACGGGTAAAGCCATTGAACAGAAGCTCGTTGATTATAATCTAGAAGCCGAGAGGTTTGGAGGTAAATTATGCAGTCACTGTTCCATATCTTAAGTTTACTGAACCACTCATATCGCTCAAATGGTGTGTATAAGGGAGAACAATTCTCACCTTTTTTAAATTAAAACCCAAATTTTAAGATGGTGTCAGAATGCATCTCTATATGGCCTAACAATTGTTGTTAGACTAAACTTCCCTTTTAGCCCTTCAATTAGTGAGGTTTCATAGCAGCCTGGGATTGGAAAATTTCAAATTAATCCTTGAAATTGAAATTCTCGTTTTTCAATAACTGAAATGTATATCTTCTTTTAGTTGTAGTCACCAAATTTTATAACTTACTATCTTAGTAATGTGACTAACAAATTTCAATTTTAAGGATTTATTTTACATTTTTCTAATTTTAGTGACTAATGTGATTGTGTATCACAAGTTTAAGGATTATAATTAGTATTTACTCACTGTTGTTGGTTGTATCGAACACGAGAACATTATGGAACTACCCAGATGTGTTTACTCATTAAGGAACACGAGAACAATTAGTGTTTACTCATTGTTGTCTGGCAAACTTTACCTTTGGAATGTCAAATGAATCACATCTTGCCTTTGATATTAGTTTTTAGTGTTATGGAGTGCTGACATTTTGTTTGACCTGACTTTTGTAGGTTATGCTTATGAGGAACTCTCTGAAGTTTCACCTAATCATCAGTTTCTTGCATACACTATGTATGATAAAGAAAACGACTACTTCAAGTTATCCGTGAGAAATTTGAATTCAGGTTCGTTGTGCAGTAAGCCTCAGACAGAAAGAGTTTCGAACTTGGCGTGGGCTAAAGACGGACATGCATTGCTTTATGTTGTGACAGATCAGAAAATGAGGCCTTACCGGTGGGTGAATTGTTATCAATCATTTGATGGTTTGGTGCTGTTACAGAATTAAAAGAAGGATAAAATTTATATCACAATTGAAGTTTTATCTTGGTAACCTGTGTTAATCTTTAATGTGTAAACATTTATTAGCAATTGCATCTAAGTTACGTCTTTAAAGGAATCCCTTTAGCTTATGATTGCAAACACTAGTCTGTGTGATCTTCCTTCATTTCATCTCTCCGCTTGTTGTTGCAGTATCTACTACAGTCTGATTGGATCCACTGATGAAGATGTTTTGCTTTTGGAAGAGTCAGATGAAAGTGTTCATATTAATATTAGGCACACAAAAGACTTCCAATACGTGACTGTGAATACATTCTCTCCCACATCATCAAAGGTAAAAGATCTTTGCTAGGAACTCTGAAAACTTAAAATCCTTTTGTATTGGATAATAATTCTAACCATTTTCTAGGTCTTTCTAATAAATGCAGCTGACCCGTTGTCTGGCTTGAAAGTAGTTTGGGAATGTGATGTTATAGCACATTGCATAATTGAACATCACCAAGGTTACCTTTATTTATTTACAGATGCTCCCAAAGGTGGGCAATCAGTTGATTATCATTATCTTCTTCGTAGTTCAGTGGATAATCGTTCAAGTACAAGAAAATGGGAGGTACTTTTGGAGCATCACATTTTCTTTTTCTCTGTGGTTAGCTTTTTTCGATTTTGTTCCTCTTTTATATCATAAGGAAAACAGGTTTATTTGATACAGTGAGATATTTTCTTAATACCGCCCATTTTCATGTTTTCTCAGTTAAGTTGCATGTGAAAATCTGCTTTGCCTTACATGTTATATTTGGTCTCATGAACTGCAGGAGGTATTAGTGGATGACCCAGATTTAATTATTGAGGATGTTGATTTTAGTGATAAGTACTTAGCCCTCATTGTAAGGGAAAGTAAAAAAGTCCAACTTTGTTCAGTTGGACTACCATTGCCCTTTGGGAAGGTAATGGAAGAGAATTTACTATATCTGGTACAGATAAACTCTTGATGTAATTTTTGTTTATATTCTCGTTGAATTACGTTGACCATCTTATTTTTGTGATAGGGGCCACTCAAACTGAGGAAGCTGGACCTACAGTACTTGTCATTACCAAAACATGTTTGCCAAATTTCGCCTGGACCAAACTATGACTTTTTCTCTTCTGTCACACGCTTCATAATATCATCACCTGTGGTATGTGAATGATTTTTTAATTTTTATGTTAATTTCTGAAGATGGTTTCTCTTCACAATTCTGTTAACATATGTCTACCTTCGTATCATATCTATTTTGAATCACCATTCACTGGCCCCGTTAAATATGCATCCGAAGAAATTTTGAGAAGTTTTAAAAGTTGAGTTTCCAAAAAATACTTCATGATGTATATTTACCAGTAAGCCTGGTTGATTTTTGTCATTTCAAGGTTTTTCTTCCTCTTACACCTCCTTGTTAGGTCTTTCTGGCTTATGTACCAATTTGTAATATACCCAGTACTGCTTTTTATATATCTGTATCTTTACTTTATCTATGTATTTGGTCTTAGGAGGTCATTTGTTCAATCTTATAGGATAGCATCCCTGTGTGTGTGTGTGTATATATATATATATATATATATATATATATACTACTAGGATAAGAGTTCAACACATATTACAAAGTACATTTGTATATCAACCTAGAAGAAAAACCTGATCATCAAATCTCGATATGTTGTTCATCGCAAGTTTCTCGCAGATGCCAGATGCTGTGGTTGATTATGACCTTGCTACGGGTCGGTGGAACATCATTCAACAACAAAACATGCTACATGACAGGACAAGAATACTGTACGGTAAAAATTCTGCAAGTATTAGCATGGAGTCCTCAAATTCCAAACACTCCAATCCTGTGAATGCTAGTTTTGAAGATTACCACTTGTGGAATGATCTGTCTGAGTTTTATGCCTGTGAGCAATATGAGGTCCCTTCATTTGATGGAACTTTTATTCCTTTAACTATTGTTTTTTCGCGTAACAATAAGACACAAGCTAAAAAATCGGGGATATTGCATGGACATGGAGCTTATGGTGAATTACTTGATAAACGGTGGCGCAGTGAACTAAAAAGCCTCCTTGATCGAGGTTGGGTTGTTGCATATGCGGATGTTAGGTAGGATTCACATTATTTAGTGACCATGTACTCAATGCATATTCATAGGGATATCCTTTGTCGTAAATTTTATTTTCTCCAATGTCTTGTCCCTTATATGATTGTTTTGTTGCCATGTTTCAGAGGTGGAGGTGGTTATGGTAAGAAATGGCATAATGATGGGAGACGCACAAAGAAGCATAACTCAATCAATGATTACATCTCTTGTGCCAAATTTCTCATCGAAAATGATATTGTCCATGAAAACAAATTGGCTGGTTGGGGATATAGTGCTGGAGGACTTTTGGTTGCTTCTGCCATTAATCGTTCTCCAGATTTATTTCGTGCTGCAGTCTTGAAGGTGTGTAAGAATGTTTATTTGCTTTCAGGTTTTGGTTTACTTAGGCTCCACCTTAAATATTTTTTCTCAAATAAAATTACCTTTTTGTATGGTTTGTTCTGTAGGTTCCTTTTTTAGATGCTACCAACACTCTTCTGTATCCCATCTTGCCTCTTACAGCTGCTGATTATGAAGAGTTTGGCTACCCTGGGGATCTCGATGATTTTCTTGCAATTCGAGAATATTCTCCATATGATAATATACGAAAGGATGTCCTTTATCCAGCTGTATTAGTAACATCGTCTTTTAATACAAGGTACGTTATTTATATCTTTGCATAACTTCCTAACATCGGATCCAAGTTATCCATGGTGTTGATCGAGTAGTATTTTAGTAAAGAATGAAGGCGCTTATGTTAAAAGTGAACCAAATATATACAGTTCAAAGTAGCTGCTGAAATGGTGTTGAATGTGTATCCATGATATAAACTTTGTTAGGATTTACATTTATATTCTTATAAACTGTTTTTATGTTACTTATAGTAAGTTGTATTTTAAATTATAACTACATTGTATGATATATAGTACTTGAGTATTTGCTCTGTGCTAGTATCCAAACCTCATCTTATTTTCCCTTCTGCCTTGTATAAAAACTACATTAGTTTATACTTTAGAGATTGATATTCATTTTGGTATGTGTGAGCTTCCTTTCTTTTTCTGAATACCTGATTTATTGGCAATGGCCTAGTGGATTTGCAGTGGTTTATTCATATTTAAAATGCTAAATGCATAGACAACATTGTGCTTTCTGATTGCTAGTATGTGGACTTGTTTTCTGTAAGTGTTGGGTTTTTTCTATGGCGTCATACAAAATGAGAATGTCTAGGCGTAATGTTTGCATAAGTTGTCGATGATGCTTTCACCCCCGAAATGTGTAGAGAAGCTTTTTTCTTTTTGCATTTCAAGTCTTCGAAAAAATATTTTCCATCATTGAATTTGGGCATGATCTGATTAGACACCTCCATCAACATTTGATTTTCATACATTGCGGACGCTTACATGCTGCTAACATAGACAAACATCATAAACCTGTGGCATTTTTGGCACGTGGAATTGAAAGGATAGTAATACCAAGACATAGGATTAAGTATATGGGGAATAAGTGAAAATCACAATTTCTTCACCCGTGTTATCGACCATCTAAATGTACTCTAAGCTGTTAATTAGCTTGCAGGGACTGTCACGGTTAAGAAGTTAGGCAAGTATACGAAGTCTACGAATAGTAAAATGAACTTGTAAATCCAAGTACCGAATCCCAAGGGACCAGTGTGGTGTTATGTTGTAGGACAATTGTTTATGAATATAAGGGTGCAAACTTAGTTCTACTATTTTTCTTCAAAAATAAAAGATAGTAACTAAAAAAACTAAACTCTAAACTGAAGTGGTTTTTGAACCACTGTAAAGATGTAACAAATATGATATAGAGATGTTAGTGTTGGATTTCATAAACTCACCCCTTATGTAAAAGGTCTCGCTTAAGTTAATGTAATTTTTCACATTTTCTTACCGGATTATGTTCGTTTAAGCGAGAAAATCCACAATATAGGTCTTTGATGCGAATATTCTTTGATGCTGCTTATGAACCTATATTCTAACAGGCTATGCCGTGTTAATGAACCTTGGCTTTTATTTCATGACTCAGGTTTGGGGTATGGGAAGCAGCAAAATGGGTTGCACGAGTTCGTGACCTCACAGTATACGACCCTAAGCGGCCAATATTGTTGAATTTGACCACAGATTTAGTAGAAGAAAACCGTTATTTGCAGTCCAAGGAATCGGCATTGGAGGCTACATTTCTCATCAAGATGATGGAATCTTAGATATCCACCTATCATTTGCCCAATCTCTGAAATACACTCCCCATTTGCAACCTTATATGGAATTCAAATTACAGTTTCAACCAATATCTGGTCAGGAGTTCTGCTTCGAAATACTTGCCATCCAGTATTTTGGCTTATAGCCTTCTAATTGACACTGGAACATTACTGGCTTATCATGTAATTTGAAGTGCATTAAAATTTACTTGTAAATGTTACTTTGCGTCATCGTTTAAGAGCATAGTGCAATTTTGGTGTTAATGGTAATGGTGTCCACGCGTGCACGCATGTCTTAAGCTAACACGGAATTTTCATATGTAATCGTATTGCACCATGATCTTTTCCCACGTTCGACAATAGTAAGATCGCATCAACGAACCCCAAATCAATCAATTAAGTTTTATAAGATCTAATAAAATAATGACAGCCCAACTTGAATATTCGTAGTCGAAATATTCCATAAATCATCCCAAAAAAATGGTAATAATTCATTAAAAATACCCTTAAACCTTTAGAAGTTGCTATTTAATTTTTTAAAAAAACCGTATGTTCACTTCTTTTTCTCTTTTCTCATTCTTTTAGAAACTATGTTTCCTTTAACTTTTAACACGCATCATATGATTTTTTTTTTTCATATCATCACATATCACAGGTTGGCATTCAGTCAATCAATGATTGAAAAAGAAAAGAAAAAAACTAATTGAGGACTGATTTGTCGATCGCTGGATGGAAAATCATCATAAAACCTCTATTCTTCTGAAACAAAACTTAGTGGGTGAGGCTCAACTATGAGTCACACCCCCAATAAAAAGATATGTAGAAAAAAAAAGCCAACCCAAAGATATAAATAACTTAATGAAGGTTCAAAGAGAGGATCACATCAATAGAGTAAAAAGGTGCAGAGTCAATTAATCATTTATTAATTTATTGATAATAATTATATACTTAAAAACAACGTAATCATCTACGTATCTTATTAAACCACATCAGTCAAGAGGTACTCAAACTTTCAAGGATAGAGAGCATAGAATCCACCCAGCATAAGAAACTTGCATTTCCTAACCATACCATCACACAGATTGAATTTTATTTCCAATACAGCATAATTTGACAATCTCCACAATTTGCAATCAGTGGGGATTGTACACGCAAACACTACATAACGTTTGCAGGATCACAACAAAGGTACAGCAAGTTAAGCTAAAAAGGATTCATATATATTTAGTGAGAGAAACTAAAACCCACTTTCAGAAATAGCAAGTATTGATCAATTTGTCGATTCTTGTTCTTTCACCTTTCCTTAACAATAATCCTTATCAACAGTCTTCATCGCCACCTTCAAGTAGTAGAAAACCATTAAAAATACAGAGTTTAGGATTGAGTTGTATGCAAAATAACAGAGTAAAAAGAAAAGTGAAAAAAATATGTTCCAGGGCATTCATCGCCACATTCGTTCCACTTTGACTGATTCCATTTCCACAGGAGTTAAATGCCCAAAGTTACACCAACTTTTAGGACAAAAATATGTAAGAGAAGAGAGGACAAAAGATAGTATGATAAAGTATAGCATGACAATGAACGCTACATTTTTACAGAAGTTGGAAATCCTTTCGTATGCAATGGAAGCTAAGTATATATCAGTAGAAGTTCTACTCAAAATATTGCTTCGAAGTACATCATGGTTTCCCAATATGTAATAATCTCTAAAGCCAACTCTACATTCAGCTCAAAAAACTAAAGAGAAAAATAATAAAAATGTAAGCAACAAGAAACATGAATTAACAAATCCACCCCGCTTGCCCTATCTTGCTTTGATGCAGAAAATAGATTTGCGTCTATGTAGGATCTTACAAATCATCATCAATCAATCCATTCCTCCCACAGCTTTGCCTGCTGCCCCTTTTGGCAATTTCACACAAA
>Ga0214543_1006021_pt1 | contig 21897 bp, 18 predicted proteins | sample CNSS2metaG_FD_160094 | JGI IMG/M metagenome (GOLD analysis project Ga0214543, IMG submission 160094) | Root nodule microbial communities from cowpea collected in UCLA plant growth center, Los Angeles, California, USA - CNSS2 | ecosystem: Host-associated > Plants > Roots > Nodule | place: USA... | reverse complement strand
CTTTACACAAGCTGCAGTTTTATTTCTAAAATCCCAAATCGTTTGCATAATGTGTTGTTAAGTTGGATTGGATAAAAATTATAAGAATTAGTTATTTTCCAAGAGAGAAATATGTTGTATGATTTTAATATGTGTCTTCAAATGCTTGTGTAGAATATAGGAGATTCCATGTGGGAGATCCTATTTGATTTAATTGGTAGTGTCTTCATTGGTCAGGATGTAATTTCATGAATCTCTATGTGAGATCTCATGGTGGTGCCTCATTGGTCAAGACGTAATTCCACGATGGTCGTGTGGTGGTGCCTCATTGGTTAGGACGTAATTCCATGATAGTTTCATGGTGGTGCCTCATTGGTCAAGGCGTAATTCCATGAATCTCTAGGTGAGATCTCATGGTGGTACCTCATTTGTCAGGGTGTAATTCCACGTTGGTTGCGTGGTGGTGCCTCATGGTCAGGACATAATTCCATGACCCCTGTTAGTGGGAGTTTCGTGGTGGTGCCTCATTATATAATTTAGTAAGGATTCAAGGTAAGGATTGGATCCTAACACTCTAAAGAGTCAATTAGTCTCACGTAAAGCATACTGACTCAAGTGGTGAGAATAATAGGAGGCCTGGGACACTTTAAAGCTAACCTTGTGAGTGGTAGGATAAGACCCTTTGACAATTAGCTCGGTATAGCAGTAGAGGCCACCACAAGTGCAAGCATCCGGTGAATCCGACTAATTATATGTATCCGGATAAGTCGTGTCTTGAGTCGTAGAGGCTTGTTTGCGAGTCATAACATGATTGGTTGATATATGTACCTTGGGCTATGAAAGTGTATGCGATTGTATGAAAAAAAATGCTTTTCTACTCTAGCTTACCCTTTCTGCTTGTTTGTATGTTCTATGTGTGGTTTTCTCTTTTTGCGATGATCATCAATTTATTAATGTGAGCAGATGCGAGAACTCCTCGTGGTCAACAAGGTAATGGAGATTTCGCTGCTTAACTCGTCTTGGGTCAGATCTCGATTCTTCGAGTTCTCTGTTAGGGTCATAGCCCATGTTTTACTTCACTCCTTGAGAATTCATTTTATGTATTGTTCTGCTTTATCTTGTTTAGTCTATGGCAACATGGTGTGCATTAGACTTCTCTTTAAGTATTTGGGACTTTGTTGTAAGGAGTGATATTTATACTCCCCGTCGTTACTCTTTATTTTACCTTGTGTGATGTTTCATTTAATTATGTTATTATTTAAATGGGACGTTACAGTGACCATTATTGTAAGACCCACTTTTTCTGCTCTTAATGTTTAAAGGGATAGTCTTATCTGTTGGACCTAAGGCCAGTCCATAGGTACCTCAAGATCCTCTTACAACCACTTGTTTTTTTCATTCTACTTACTTTCGCAAGACAGTTCCCCTTCTCTCACTCTCTCTTTTCTCTAACAGAGATCTGCTAGGGTTTGGACCTCGTTCATCACTAAGCTAGCTAAACTACATTTATTCCACGTAAGTTGGTCCTCAACTCATACTTTCTCTTCTCTAGCTTTATTGTCGTGGTTCCAACTAGGGTTCATCTTAGTAACCTTGTTTTCAATCTGGTGTCAGTATTTCCAGCTCATAAGTATGTTCCTGAAGTTGTGGTGCTCGTTTGTTGGGTGCCTGTGTTATTTGATAGCCTCTGTTCAGGTAAGGCTAGCTAGGGTTTCACTGTTTTTAAGTTATTTTTCCTGTTTGATTTGTTTTACGTTATGGGTGCTTTGATATATGCTATTGGTCATGTGATAATATGTTGCTTGTACTGCTATTATGGTTTGAATCGGGTTTTGCACGCGTGAGAGCAAGTGGGTTCTGCTGAACTCGCCCAGGCGAGTTGGATGGTCGCTCAAATGGAAAGCTCTCGCTTAAGCGAGAAGTTCTCTCCTGAGTGAGAACAGTTGCAACCCATCCCCCTCTCTGTTTTGAGGGCTCGCCTAAGCGAAGGCCTCTCGCCTGAGTGAGACGGGCTAGCTTGAGCGAGACCTCAACATGCTCTCTCTTTGCAATCTCAGCTAGGCAAGATCTAGTAGCTTGAGCGAGGGGTTCCTCTCGCCTGAGCGAGGGCTCCCTACCCTAAGCGAGATTGATAGAGTTAGTTGAATATGTGCATGTTTCTAGTGATTGGTTGGTTTATTACTTTAAAAAGTTTAAGTATGATTCATTGTATGTTCTATGTGATATAATGAGACTGGAATTGATGAGCTTGGTATGAATAAAGTCATGAATCATGGTTGGTTGGTTGGTTGGATATTAGCATGATATTGTTATGCTTGATAAACTTGTGGTTGGTTAGAAGGACATGTTGTGGTATAAGATAGACGTAATTCCATGAATCTCGTGGTGAGATTTCATGGTGGTGTTGTAGTGTATATAATTAGGTAAGGATTGAAGTACGGATCGCATACTGAAACTCTAAAGAGTTAGTTAGTCTCACGTAGAGCGGACTGACTCAAGTGGTGAGAGTAGCAAGAGGCCCTAGTCTTTGGTAGGATAATGGCCTTAGATGTTTGAAGGCTAACCTTATGTGTGGTAGGGTAAAACCCATTGGCAATGGCTATGCATAGCAGTAGAGGCCACAACAAGTACAGACATTCGGTGAATCCGACCAATTATATGTACCCGAATAAATTGAGTCTTAGAGTCTTGTTGTTTGTCGTCACATGCTTGGATGATTGATGTGTTCTCAACTTTTAAATTGCATACTTATTGTATGATAAAAATCTTTTTACTCTAGCTTACCCTCTTTGCTTGTGTTTGTCTTCTTGTGTGGTTTTCCTTTTTGCAATGATCACCAATTCCTTGGTGTGAGTAGATATTTTCATGAATCTCATGGTGAGAGTTCATGGTAGTGTTTTAGTGTATATATTTAGGTAAGGATTCAAGTAAGGATCGCATCCTGAAACTCTAAAGAGTCAATTAGTCTCACGTAGAGTGGACTGACTCCAGTGGTGAGAGTAGTAGAAGGCCCTAGTCTTTGGTAGGATAATGGTCTTATATGTTTGAACGCTAACCTTGTGCGTGGTAGGGTGAAACTCATTGGCAATGGCTATGCAGAGTAGTAGAGGCCACCACAAGTACAGACATCTGGTGAATTTGACCAATTTTATGTATCCGGATAAATTGAGTCTTAGAGTCTTGTTGTTTGCCATCATATGCTTGGATGATTAATGTGTTCTCAACTTTTAAATTGCATGCTTAATTATATGATACAAATCTTTTTACTCTAGCTTACCTTTTTTGCTTGTGTTTTTCTTCTTGTGTGGTTTTCCTTTTTGCAATGATCACTTATTCCTTAGTGTGAGCAAATATGGGAACCCTTGGTGGTCGTAGTGACGATGGGAATGTTACAGTTTAGTTGGTCATGAGTTGAAGTTGGGCTCACTGTTGAGCTCACGTTTGAAGAGCTTTTTTGTTGTTTTGTAATCCCTTGCTTATGAGCAAGGTCTTTTGGACAACTGTTGAACTTTTAAATTTTGTTCATGGCATCATGGTGTGCCTTAGTCTTTCTCTTCGAGTATATTTTGGATAATTGTAATGGTTGATACATATATACTTCATGGCTTTGCTCTTTCATATTATATTATATGTGATGTTTCATTTATAGAATTTATTCTCTATAATAATCATAAAAATAAGAAGTAAGGATAAAACATCATTTATTTAGATATCCATTTCCCAAAAACGCGGGAAATTTAAAACTTTATTACATTATAAAGTATCTCAAAACCTCTATTATGAAAGCCATGTTCAATAATCCAAAGTGTGTAAGTTTGTAAATTTTATAAAAATAAAACTCTGTATAAAATTTCCCAGATATAGCCCACGCTTCGGCTCTATGCCTCACTAGATCCACATGTAACATCATCTCCTTCCGTGTACCGTGTACACGATCATCGCTAAATACAAGCAAATAGGGTGAGCTAACAATATATAAAACATATACAATTCATATATATATATATATATATATATATATATATATATATATATATTATATTACACAATCATATCAAAGGAATACTATGATTTGATTCCATATCATATGGCCACCATGTCATCTATGGTCTACGTCTTTAGACGAATATCTCAAGATGTCTTGCTGCCACACCTACAAGCCACAACTTGTAGAGCATGGGCGAAGAAACATGCTACAGACCATACTTAGTAACGCCAGGTGGAGTTCCCAATACGAACATAGTTCATAACATCCCAAGAGTAACAAACTCATTAGCTTAATACTAAGGAGGCTAATCTATCTGGACTTATCCGTACGAGCCATAACTCGCACACTCACACTGGCAACACTCGCAATCCCGAGCCACAACTCAAGAGTTTCTCGTGTACATCCGTCATCGCAAGCCATAACTCCAAAGATGTCATTCTGAGCCACAACTCAAGGAATGCCACGTGCTTAACCCCAATCCCGAGCCACAACTCAAGGGATACATTCCAAGCCATAACTCAAAGAACACTAGCAAGCCGACCTTCGAGATATCACCAAAACCTTGTAGACCACGCACATCCAAAACAACCAAAACACAGGCCCTGCCTCTGCATTATCGCATGGCCCTGCATCTTGCCTTAATTCTCTAAGTTAAGTAGTCTTATCTTAGTACATGTTCACAATTCACCTTCACAAGCTACTGCCTACTTTTGCCAAGACACTCATACCAATTCCTTATGGACTTGCACATATGTTAATCTCATGCTAGCGTCATGTGTCCATAGATGCTCCAACTTTCAATATAATCACAACATTCTCAATTATACCAATTCCTTATGGACTTGCACATATGTTAATCTCATGCTAGCGTCATGTGTCCATAGATGCTCCAACTTTCAATATAATCACAACATTCTCAATTATAACTCTAAGTCTGGGTAGCTTGACTAACTAGAATCAATCATCCCATTTATTTCTCTTACCATATCAATAGTAATACCAATCTTATACCACTTACCCTTCCCACCTTTTAATTTGATCAATTACCTATAACTTCCAAACTTCCAGTCTTACTCCCTCACAGTCCCATATCCAATTGTGGTATAACTAACTCATCCTGCACAGTATAAAACCTCATAATTCTTCCAACTCACAATCAACCCCAATTTAAATCATAATTCTAACTCACAAGTACCACCCTAAACCTCTGTCCAATGACCCATAATTCGTTTCTTAACTAATTCATCTCCCAACTGAAACCCAGACTTAGAACCGTATCTAAGAGCCACGTAGAACCATTTTGCTCTGCATTAGCACTTAGCGACACGCTATGCCCCATTAGATGGTGCATCATTTTATAGAAATTCCAGAACTGATTTTATACCTGCATGGGTTCTCACCTCCAATTTCTCTCTATTTTCGACCTAACATGCCACACTAGTGTGCTTACGTTCATAATTCTTTCATACAACTTCCAACTCACCGAATTACATTAATTTGATCTAGAATTTAAAAACCCTCACTTTTCGAAACCCTAAAATATGTTCATATCAATTTCATCCAATTCACTTCCAATCTCAATCTAATTCAATAATTATAGCATCCAACCACCAAACAAATGATACGATTCCCTCATTCCTCGATCAAAATCAACCCAAAAAACCCAAAAACATCAAAATCGAGTCAATTTAACTCGCGTCGCCTGGTGCGTGTTCATCACTGCCAGGCCCTTCATTCAAAAACCCAAAAACTGGGTTGATCAATTTACGTCGCCTAGCGACGCAAAGCTCACCGCCAGGCGGTTCCTCCAATGAACCTAGAAAACACTCAAGAACAACATGAGTCGTCTAGCGGCTTTGAATGCCCGCTAGGCAATTTCTGGAAAATTTCCAGAAGCCTATAATTTTAAACGTGACAGGAAGGATTCATACATAAACATGCTATGCATAAAGAAAATTAAATCTAAAACACAAAGCTAATGAGTTCTAGCTCCCCTAACTTGGATATCCTTGCCCAAACTTGAACATTCTTAGCTTCTTCCTTGATAAAAATGATCTCCTTGAGCTTCCCCACTTTATCTCTCCTTCTCATTCAGTTAGCACAATGCTCACTCTAATCTAATTTTTCTCTCCTCAAAGTGCTCTACAATGGCAAACTCAAAAAACCCTCTTTCTCACCTCTAATTGGCCTTTTAGTTAGGTCTTAATGGTTGTTAATGGACAAAAACGAAAATTTGGTTTACCAGTGATGGTAATTTCCATTCAGAAACCATTATGAGTTGTTTTTCAGCCCCTCTTGGTTGCTCCCTTGTCGGCTAGGGTTTCTTTGCCCTTTCACATTCATGCCAAAGAGAATTTTGGCAAAAAGAAAGTTTAATTTGGCAAAAAGAAAGTTTAGTTCAAACCCATAACGATGCCAATGTCAAATAAATGCACGACCATTCAACCAATTCATGTTTCGTGATAATGTCTATAATTCTAGGATTATATTGTCACTCATCATGATCAAGCATATTATTAAAATAATAATCAATTAAAAAACACATAAATGACATACATAGGATTCAAACCCAAGTCCTCTCACATAACTAAGTACTCTCAACCATTTGAGCTAGTACTTTTCCACATCATATTATTCAACATTTAATGTCATAAAAGCTCTCACTACTTGCATTTATTATTTATTTATTTAATTAATTAAATTTCGCGGGTCTTACACACGTTACATTTGACTTTCTTTTGACTAAAATAGCCATTGAATATGAATTGAATAAGATAGAAGGTTGGTATATGTGGTTGATGCAGTGTATAAGTTGATGGAGGCGTGGTTCGGGATCGTCATAGGGATTTCATAGCAATTGATGGAATCATGTCCAAGACCTTCAAAGAGATCTCAGATTAGCTTCAGATCGTTGAATAAGCACTCTTTTATATTTTTTTGTAATATTTTTGTTTGGGTTTCATCGAACCTTTAGTTGTGTTGGGCTTTTTGGTGTTTCGACCCATAGTATATAAGCGCTTGTGATAAACATTTGTATTCATATTTGAGTTATATGAAAATTTGATTTTTCTCTCAAGTCTCGAGGTTCTCCTCGGAACCACCGATCTTTATCTTTGAATCTCTTATTCAAAGTGGCGGATCTTCCTCACTTATCTTGGAACCTCCTCCAAGTGGCGTGACTTCCTTCCTTTTCGAAAACCCCCAATTCGACGTCCTCCATTTTCCCCATTCGTTCTAGGGTTCATACCCATTTTTGTTCTAGACGAATTTCACCCCAAAATTCGAGACAATCCTTCATCATATGGTAATCAGAGCTCGATTGATTTGAGTCATTCGGGATTTTCGTTCTTCCATTTGTGGCGCATTTTGGGTTCTGCCGTATTTGTTCTTGTTCATCCTTCGTGCTCTTTCGTTTATTTCTCTAAAGCAAAGTTGCTAAATCGCAATCATTATTTCTTCTAAGGCATGAGCTGAAGTGAAGAGCGGATGGTGTGGTCATCTGCGTATGAGTGGTTTGAAAAACCACTGTTCATTTTGTGCTTACACCCATTCAACCATTTTTTGAAATTGGATTCTCTAGCTCGAAGCTTTCTGTTTACGCATACCGGTTTCTAGGTTGGGATTGTTTTGGGCTGCGGAGTTAGCAATGCATACCAAATGTTTGTGAAATTGATTCAGGAAGATAAATTGTGAAATTGAAGTTGGTTGTGACAAGTGCGTCAGAGATTGGCTAAGTGAGAAAGAGGCCAAGCGGTGCAAAGGAAATTCATCATGATCTTCTCGGTGCAATAGCAAGAAATTATAGTTTATACAATTGCCAACAACTTTCTGGTTTAAGCAAGGGTAGCAATCACACTAAATCTAAATTTGTTCTACTCTTGGTGTAATCAAGTAGTGGTTGTTTTAGTGCCAAATGCATTGTGTGGAAGTTTTGGCATCATCAAGCAGTGTGCACAGCAGGGCTGGAACATTTAAATTGGTTAAGCAGTGCGCTATTGGTGCAATTTTCTAGTTTCTTGGTGCAAAAGTGGATGCTTGAGGTCTGTCTTAGTTATTTGGTGCAGTAGAGACATGCTTGACATCATCAAGTGCAAGTTGGTGCAGTGAAAATTTTGTAGCAGCCTACTAAATAGGTGAATGATGCAGCAAAGTTTTCGGTGGCAACTGGAACTTTTGATGCGGTGGTGCAGTATTTTGAATTAAGTTGGTTGCTCTTCTTTGGTGCAACGTGGTGATTTAACCCATTCAGTGGCTACAAATTGATTCCATTATCTTTGAATTTGGTGCCAATATCTAGTGCAGATCGTTGTAGCCATTTTTGTTGAAATTATGGTGCAGAATTTGATTGAACAACAACAATTCAGTGTAGTTAGAATTAGGGCAACAAATTTTCTTTGTGTCCATCTAGCAGCCCTTTTTGAATTTCTAGAAGCATACAGATTGGGAATTAAAATTCTAGTGCAGTAAGTATTTGGAGACTTGGATCTGTTTTAATTAGGTTTGTACAACAGGATATTGGCCCATGCGGTGGCAACTAAACCATTCAACACAATAGCCCCGCTTGGTTCATTTGGTGGTGGTAATTAGTGTAGTCGGTGGCAGTCTCATTTTGAATTAGAACAAGCAAACTCATTTGCGTGTGCTGTTTGGAGCGGTACAGAATTTGTCAAGGCTTGATTTGGTGCTTGATGCAGCTGCTACATGAATCATTGTTTGGCAGCAACCTGTTTATATCCCATTTGGTGCCAACCATTAAAAGAAGCATGTGCGTGTTGTGAGTTAAGTGCAAAATATGTTTGAAACGGTGAAAGTAGAGGTATTGGTGTGCAACATGGTGGAGAATTGGCGTTGAATTGCTGCCACGTTCATCCACTCAATCCTAGTGAAACATTCAATTGCCAAGTGGAACTAAGAGTTATTATTGTTTCATCAAGTGGTTGGGATTATAACCTAGGGTGGTGATTCTTTGACAACAATTTGGCACGTTGCACTAGATGTACTATTCTCAAATGGTGCCAATATAGTACCACGAAAGAATTTTCAATCTGATATTTGCTACTACAACTTGAAGTGTTATTGTTTTTACGGTGCACTCAACCTCTCTTTCCCTTCTGCTTTAGCGTTGCTTCCTTTGTTCACATGAACCAAATAGGAGCTTGAGGTGTTGTTAATGTTAGTGTTTTGAGTGGCTGTCCTAATTACTTTGGGGAGATCTTGTTGACTAAAACGTGCATAGATGGAGGACTGGACAACACAATTGTTGAGGGTTGTTTGGGAGTGGATTCTACTGATTTGGACAACAGTCTTGAGTGTGTTTTATTGCTCTCTCCCTTTGTTTTAGGCGTGAATTGAGCTGTTTTTGGGCTGTTTTGGATGTTGTTATGACGGATATACATGGTGCCTATTGTGCTTATTTCTGGGTCAATATTCTTGTGAGTATAAGTCTCTTTTCTTGAATTTCTAGCTTTGCTTGAGTCCATTGTCTATCACTTTTCTTTTTGAGTTTAATTTTCCTTGGATTCTTGTGTTGTGGGACAATGTACCTTGGGTTAAATTGTTGGAAGTATTGCTTGTGGGAGTTTGAATTATTCACCACAATTTAGCTTGAGCACTTTGTTTCACATTTCCACGAGTAATTCTAAATACATTGTTTAGATTACTCTTGTCTTTTAAAGTGCTTTTCTCGTTGTCAGGGCTTAGTTTGTCACATATTCACTCTCTTTGGTTTAACCCTTTTTTGCTTTTGGTGCTTTTTAGTTTGTCTTTAAATTTCCTTGGTTTTGTCTTGGAGTTTTCCTTTCCTTGACCTCCTGAGTTGAGCTTAGATCTGTTACATCTTTCACTTTGATGTTGAATTCTTGATGGGTTGATTGAAGGTTCTTTGAAGAACTGAGTAGGAACTTGAGAACGAGTGAATACACTTAAAGAGTGAAACACAAGTGAAATTGAGTGTAAACACGTACGGAGTGGTGAGACCCGTTTGATAATTTTATCCACATTACTTGTGCTAACTACTTATTGTGTTCTTTTGTTAGTTCTTGTTTCCTATCTTTAATTGCAGGAATTAGCAATTTTGAGCACTCCACAATGTTCCATACACGTTCGACCTTGTTAGAGGATATCAACTTCATTGTGTCCAGAATCATCAGGCTGAATAGCAAACTTGGGGAACTTAGAAGGGAGCACAAACATGATAGAAGATCATTGTCAAGCGACAAAACAAGTGCAATTAGGTGCACCAAGTGTGAAGGATATGGACACGAAAATTATCAATGTCCTAATTGGAACTCAAAGTACATGACTCTTCAGGAACTCCGGGATTACATTGTATACTTGAAAGAGGTGAAAATGAGTGTTAGGCAAAATCTCGAAGTCAGACGAGAGCAACAAACAAAAAGGAGCGTGAAAAGGCCAAAAGAACACTAAAGGAAATGTGGGAAAAGGCAAGACAAGAGAGAGAGTTAAAAGAGAAAAAAGAGCTAGAGATGAGAGAAAGAGAACAACAAAAGGAAGAGCTCAAAGAAAGAGTTAGAGCAAGAGAGCAAGAGTACAAATGAGACTCCAACGATTTGAGATGTTGGAAAAAGCAACATGAGTGGAAATTTTGAGAGGGAACAAAGGAAGAAAGTGCTAATAGAAATAAAAGAGAACGAGCTAAGAGAGAAAAAGAAGAAAGAGTGACAAGAAAAGGAGGAAGAAGAACAAAGAGAGAAACACGAGAAAGAGTCTCTCCTCATACCCCTGACATGCATGGTTGAGATGAATTCTTTAAAGGGGGATGATAATGCGTTAAATTGTTGTTCCCATTCACATCATGATTTTTCATTTTCATTGGGAACACTTACTAACCCCTCCCCTTTTGTCTTAATGCATAGAGAAGAATTATACATTAAGGAGCAATGGCATAAGTAGTGGGTTGAAGAAAAGATGATAGAAAAGGCAGCAACAACATGGGCAAAACATGAACCTGACTTTAATCATCTACTTGTGTGTCCTATCATGAAAATCCTAAGGGATTTCAGGGGCACTCTTTTTTTGTTCTAATTATTAGGGGTTATTTTACATTTTGTTTCACTGTGGATAGTATAGTTGTGTTGAAACTCTTTGATGTGTTCTGCAGGTTTATCTTTGATTCTGGAGGACAATCTCCAAGCACCTTGATAATAAGAGATTAGCCTCTTCCAAGATTTCAATCTCATTATTTTTTACAACATTTTATTTCTGTCTTTAGACTATTTTGGTTTTGTGTGCTTTCAACACTTATGTTTGTGTGTTTGGTTATAGGTAACAAAGTGTTAAAATTCGAGGTCGAATTTTCTCCAACCCAGAGGCAATGATGGAGGCATGATTCAGGATTGTCATAGGGATTTCAAAGCAATTGATGGAATCATGTCCAAGACCTTCAAAGAGATCTCGGATTAGCTTCAGATCGTAGAATATGAACTCTTTTATATTTTTTTGTAATGTTTTTGTTTGGGCTTCATCGGACCTTTAGTTGTGTTGGGCCTTTTGGTGTTTCGGCCTATAGTATATAAGCCCTTGTGATAAACATTTGTATTCAGATTTGAGTTATATGAAAATTTGAGTTTTCTCTCAAGTCTCGAGGTTCTCCTCAAAACCACCGATCCTTATCTTTGAATCTCTGATTCAAAGTGGCAGATCTTCCTCATTTTCTTGGAACCTCCTCCAAGTGGCGTGAATTCCTCCCGTTCCAAAAACCCCCAAATTGACGTCCTCCATTTTCCCTCATTCGTTTTAGGGTTCATACCCATTTTCGTTCTAGTCGAATTTCACCCCAAAATCCGAGACGATCCTTCATCATATGTTGTAAGAGGTGGAGAAGACAATCTCAATTTTTTGCTTTGGTAGAGAGAGTCGTCTAGTACTGGTGCCATTTCAGGTTAGTTATTTGCATTATTTTTTAGATTGGGTGAAATTTTTTTATGTGTGTTGTTGATGTAATGAAATGTGAAGTGCTACGAGAAGAAAGCATGGTGGTGAAGAATGGAGGATCAACCATGGAAGTGGTCCTTAATGAGGTATGGAACTAAGAAGAAAATTGAGTAGGAAGATAATAGTGAATTATTGGATCCGATCCAATGAGGTGTTAAACTAATTCACTTAGCTTTTTGGAGAGGATCCAATCAATGGACGTTGGAATCGATTCACCAAAAACTTTATAGAAAGGGATCTGATCCATACACGTTGGAACATATCCATTGAGAGCTTTGTGGAAAGGGATCAGATCCATGCATATTGGAACTGATCTAATAACCATTCAGGAGAAGAGATCTGATCCCATTTGACGTTGGAATGGATATGGCCATGGAAATGTAGAGGGATCCAATCTAGTTCCTTGCAAATCTGATCCTAGTACATTGAATGTGGTCTTTATACCTTAGAACTGATTCACTTGCACGTATTTGAAAGTGCTTGTGTTATTTCCTTTGCAGGAGGTGGTTGATGATGCCATTGTCGGCAGCTTGAGGAGGTGGTCTTGCATGGGTTGACGGGTTGAGGACATCCTTGACATGTGGTTACTGACTTCACTTTCACGATTTAAATTGTAGGTGGTGTAGTTGAGTTTGTGTGGTGGTGTTGAGCTCGTACTATGTTGTAAGACTCGAACAAAATAATTATTTATTCAAAGGTGGTTTTGGGATGTAAGGTATCATTCAAATGAATAAATAAATAATTTTACTGAAGTGAAGTGTAGCATAGTTGGTTAGATCCTTGTTATGGGGTTGGTGGCCAAGGGTTCAATTCTTGATGTGTACGTTTGGAGTGTTTATATGGGGAAGAGCAAAGGTTGTGTGCTGAATTTTTTTATATTTATAACAGAAAAACATTGAATGGTAAGGGGAGCTATCTATATTTTTTTTCCTTGTATATGTTGAATTACTATTCGTATTATCATGTTTAGATTAGCATAAAACATATGGATTGGTGAGTCTTGATAATTAGTATGAGCATAGTCAATGGTTGTTTTTCCTTTATTGGTCTATGATTTGGTTTTATTGTGTCAAATATGCAATGTGATGTTTCACGACAATTATAGTTCTATTTTTATTTCCATTTATATACATAGATTGAATTTTGGGTTGGTTATTATCATAGTGGATATTATATAATATACATCATTATCTAGTTGATATGTATATTTATTTGTACATTATTTGATCACTTTTTATTTTGCTTTTAAGATAAGTAATTGGTAAGGTTATCAAAAACTATGTCTAAGGTTTCGAAAATTTAAAGAATGTGTAAAAGTATATAAAATTTGGTTTGGGTTAAATATAGGTCTTGTCTCTCTTTATCTTTTTAGGAAAAAACGTGGATTATGTTTATGAACATGTTTTTTATGGGTTGTTGACATGGGTGGATTATGTTTATAAAGAGGTACTTTTTTATTATATGTTATATTAGTCATATTGTAAGAAATGACTTTCAAATGGTCCACTGTTATTTTATTTTTAAGCGAGGTAAGTATATATATATATATGTATATGTATATATATATATACATGTACATATGTATATATATACATATACATACATATACATACATATACTTTTATATATATATATATAGATAGATATGTATACATATATATACATATGTATACATATATATACATATGTATATACATATATATATATATATATATATATATATATATATATATATGTATATATATATATATGTGTTTTGTATTTTAGAGTTGAAGTAAGTGGTGTGTATCTATGCATGAAGATATTAGTATAAGGGTTCCATGATGTATACATATTTTTGGGTTCATAAGAATGACATGAGATGGTTGGTAAGCTTTGTGTATATTTTGGATGTTGGGTATGTATGAAACATGTGTCTTGTTCATGAAAAAAATGTTATTTTTCATATTTTTGCGCAATAAGGGGTGTTAGGCGCTGGCTTCCTTTTGCCAGGCGCTAAGCCTAGCGTTTTAAGGGCGTCGGGAGCTGGATTCCTACTGTCGGACGTCGGGTCTTGGGTTTCTGGGCACTAGGCACCAGGTTCTAGGTCTTGGGTGCCACCGATTTTTCTAGTCATTGTATTTTTCTTAAAACTGATTTTTCCCTATTTGTTAACCGTTGAATTGAGCTAAAATTTTGACAGCTAGTCTATAACATGTTGTTCTTCTCTTTGAATGGTATGATCTTAGTTTAGAGGTCTGTAGTTGGAGATATATGTTACACATGATTGCTTGTTTTTCATGGTTGTATGGTATTGATACTTTGGTTGTGATAAATTGTGATAGGTTTTGTTTGTAGTATACTGTATGTTTAGGCATGATGACTAATGTATGTTAATATAATGATGATGATTGTATGGTGTCAATTTGTTGCAATACATGGGATGAGGAGGCCTTGATGTGCTTGTGTGTTTATTGATCACGGATGTAGATAATCATGTGATGGTTGATTGGTGTGTGATCATGATGAGATGGTGTATACTTGGATATGAATGTAATGAAAGATATCTCTGTGTAAATTTTAATGGAGGTGCACTTCGTTAGGGCTCTTAATAAGAGTAATGCGAAGTTGTGCACTTTGTTGGGGCTCTTAATATGACTAATCAGAAGTGTGCACTTTGTAGGGGTTATGAGAGCATGTCATGCCATTGGTATTACTTGGTGGTAATATGTACGGACATGTGATGGATTGTTAACTTGGTTAAGTTTATGCATATGTTGTGATATTGTAAGGTGAGTGATATGCAGATATTATGTTGTGGAATGATGTTTTATCAAGTTAGCCCATCCTTGCTTTTGTGTGTCGTTTGTGTTTGTGCGATGATCGTATAACGTGTATGTTATACGAGAGCAAATGTTGATGCAAATGCAGTTAGAGAAGCATAGTTGTGAGCCTGATTATGAAACTCGTGAGTTAACTCGGACGAGTTTGCGATCCTAGACATGGCTTCCGAGTTAACTCAGAAGAAAACTCATTTTTGATGTAAAATCAGTTTAATCGGAAGCAGGCTCGTTTGAATTGCGCAAAATCGCGAGTTTGGAACGTGTGTGCGAGTTTGAATGGGTGAAAAAATGAAACGAAAACGACATCGCTTGGAGGTGATCTGACATGATTTTGAAACGTGATTTAGGGTTTTTGGTTTTCGATTTCTTCAGTTTCGTTTGCCCTCTAGTTGTTGTCTGTTAAGCTCTCCTCATCGCGTCTGGAGATCTTGGCCACTGTAGTCGACGTCGCGTGTGGAGGTTGCCACCGCGCTCACGTTCGCGTCACGTCATTGTTCGCATCTGTCACAGTTTGCGTTCGCGTCGCATCACTGGTCGCATCACCTCGCCGTCGTCTTGCCTCATCGTCGCATCCCTGTCTATGATAATTGTCGTCATCATTGGCCACCATCTCGCTGTCAACCGTGGTCGTATCTCCCCTTTGTAGTGCTTCGGTCTCCGTTGTGTGATCTATCCCTCGTAACTCATCTTTACCAAGCTTGTTACTTAATAAATAGTATTATTTCTTATTTTTTTCTTAAATAATTGCAGTTTTAATTAAGCCCTTTATAGGTTTAGTTCAACTGTGATTTTTTTTATATGTTAATTTTGTAGTGAAAATTTAGACCATTATGATTGGAAATGCTTCAAATTCAGTGGATACTAATCCAATTGCATCCTCATCTATCAAGAGTAGAAGTAAAAATGCTCCGGGGAACCGGTCTGATATTGGATGGAAACACGGGTTAGATATTAATGGCAATGGTAGAAAAGTTAAATGTAACTATTGCTCAAAGATTGTGAGTGGAGGGATATTTAGATTCAAACATCATCTTGTTGGAACTAGGGAGGATTTTGAACCTTGTGCCTCTATTTCGGAAGAAATAAAAAATTTGATGATAAAGATAATTGCAGAAGTTACGCATGCAACATTAAAGAGAAGAAAGTTGAATATCATTGATGAAGAAGATGAAGAAAGTGGAAGTGTTGAAGGAGGACATAGGTTGTTTGGCTTTAATGGAAAACAAATAGTTGCCAATGCTAGTAAAGGGGGAGTCCAAGCAACTATAAATCAAATGATGAAAAAAGGATTAAAAAAAAAAGGTTGATGCTTAAGTGGCTGAAGTCTTTTACACTAATGTCATTCCTTTCAATATGATTAGAAATCCAACATTTGCAAAATGTGTGAAATGATTGATAAATGTGGAGTTTGCTACAAACCACCATCTTATCATGATATTAAAGAGAAGCTCTTGAAGAATACAAGGAGGAGTGGAAGAGAACTGGTTGTACCATTATGTCTGATGGTTGGAGGGACAAAAAAAAGACGTTCTATTTGCAACTTCTTGGTGAATAGTCCTAAAGGGATGGTTTTTCTTTATTCACTTGACACCTCAGACATTTCAAAAACAACTGATAAATTATTTAAGATGTTAGATGATGTTGTTGAGTATGTTGGAGAAGAAAATATAGTTCAAGTTGTTACTGATAATTTTGTAAATTTCAAGGCAGTTGGAGATTTGTTGATGCAAAAAAGAGAACGACTATATTGGACTCCATGTGCTGCACACTGTATTGATTTGATCTTTGAAGATTTTGAAAAGAATTTGAAGGTCCATGAATTAACAATCAAGAAGGAAAGAAAGATTACCATTTACATTTATGGAAGAACAATGTTGATTTTGTTTTTGAAAAAGTTCACTAAAGGTAGAGACTTGATAAGACTAGATGTGACTAGATTTGCCACGACATATTTAACTCTTGGTTGTCTTCATGAATTGAAGGCATCATTATTGACCATGTTTAACTCCAAGGAGTGGAAGACAAGCAAATTTGGAACATCACAAGAGGGGAAAAGAATAGAACGCATGGTATTAGACAACCGATTTTGGAAGAATGTCTCCACGTGCTTGAAGGCTACTACCCCTCTCATGGTTGTCTTAAGATTGGTGGACACAGATGTAAAACCCGCAATGGGTTTCATTTATGAAGAGATAGATTATGCAAAAGAAAAGATTAGGTCCAATTTTAACAATATTAAGAAGAGGTATACTTCCAAACTTTAACTCATTAAAAGTTTAATTCCTTATATCTGAAATTTGTTTGGTATTGAATGTAGTTATGAAAAGGTTTGGAGAATAATTGATGCTTGATGGGATAGTCAACTTCATAGGCCTTTGCATGTAGCTACCTATTTTCTCATCCCCAACTTCCACTATGAACCTAACTTTAGATGTGATGATGGTGGAGAGGTTAAAGAAGGATTGTATGAATGCATGAGAAGATTGGTGCCATATATTGCAAAAAAAAAAAGAAAAATTAATTTGCAAATTGTTGAATTTCATTTTGCTAGAGGTCTTTTTGAAATGGAAGATGCAAAGGAATGCAGAAAAGCATTAAATCTTGGTGAGTGGTGGGAGATGTTTGGGGATGCAACTCCAGAGTTGAAGAGATTTGCTATTTGAATTCTAAGCTTGACTTGTAGTTCTTCGGGTTGTTAGCGTAATTGGAGCTCATTTGAGAAGGTAATTTAAATTATTTCTAATTTATAATTTTCTTTATTAGGTTTATATCTACTAAAATTTAATATTTCATTTTAGGTTCATACAAAGAGAAGGAACTATTTACATTAGAAAAAGATGAATGATTTAGTTTATGTGATGTATAACTTGAAGTTGAAAAGTAGACAAATTCAAAAAAATTGTTGCTCTACCATTTGATGACATTGAATCAGATGATGAATGGATAACTGAAAAGGAAGATGATGTTGAGATTGAGCAAGCTGAAGGTGAAATTGATATTCAAAATGTTCCCTTATATGGACCAACAATAGATCTAGCTCTAAATGCTCTTTATCTTGATAACATAAATTTTGATGCCGATGAGGATGAACATGTTTCATCAGGGGAGGATTTGGATGAAGATGATGATGATGATGGAGATGATGATATCATTACAGGATTACACATAGACATTTGATATTTGAATTTATGTTTTACAGTATTTATATGAACTTATTTATTTCAATTACTTTTAAGCTATATAATTTTACGGACTTGTTTAAATTAGGATATTATTTATATAAATTATTTTTTTCCATGTGAAGTAAACTCTTACGAGTTTACAATTCGAGTTTACTGGGCTCTCACGAGCTTATGTAAACTCTCGAGTTTGACAACCTTGGTTGTGAGGGGCTCGTTAGGAAGGCTTTTGGGAGTATTTGGAAATCAAATGGTTGTGTCTTTTGAATAAGATGTAATAATGGACTTTAGTAAAATTTTATTTCAAATTGGAAGGATTTGTAATAAGTTTCCTTTGATGACTTATATTAGTTTGGTTGATTTTAAAACGTTTCTTTTTTGTTGGAGAAATAAAGTTTTTAAAATTTTCACTTCTTAGTGATGGTATCAGAGTTATATTTTTGGAAGTATTGGCGATTTATAAATTACACGTATCTCGAAAGGGGTGTTATAGTGGTTGTTATAGGTGATGCTCAGTTGTCGTTTATAAGTAGCACATTTGCAGTTTTTGATTTGTGTTTGTTGGTGTAGGTGTTTCAACTTTGTTGTTTGGGTTGTCCTGTGGTGGTGCTCAGTTTGTAGTTCACTGATTTCAGTTTCTGTGTTGGTGTAGGTGGTGGAGCTATCTTCATTCTCAAGTCGAGGACCTGGTGGAGGTTAGTTGGTGGTTCGTGGAGGAGGCCTTTTTTATCATTTGCATTTTCTAGTATGCCTTGGTTAGTGTAGGTCTTTGAGTTATGATCAAGTGGATTTCATGGACATTGTTAAAAGTTCTCAAGAGTCATCAAAAGGTCTGTAGATTTTCAAAATTATCATATTTGTATTGTGCATTATTTTTTTGGATTGTTTCCATGTATTATTTACTTCTATGTATTGTGGCAATCACCTTTCATACATATACATGGAATTGTTTGTATTATGTGCATTATTCATAATTAGTGCTATAAACAATTTGAGAAAAACTCTCTTTAAATGTTTATGTTATTATTTTGTGCAATATTTTTTATTATTTTAGAAATTTGAATTCATTTTGTAGTCTTTTAAAACATTAAAATTTTAATGGTTGATTTTTATGAGTATGTGATAGGGTTTATATTTGTTTAAGGTAATATAGAAGGACGAAGAATTAAAACTGTCATATTTGGATGGTGATGATATAATTAATGATGTTGTGGGTGTGGACTTTAATATAGTTACATATTTACACCATCAATTACAAATGCGCACAACATTAGTCATAGTGACAATGTTATGCATTGTTGCACATGCGTTGAATATATTGAATACGTATTCAAATCATAACAATATTATTATGGAATGTGTGCCAGACAAAGACTATCGTAGAGAGTAATTGATGTCTTACTTGGTGCATACTAATCAATGTTGTGATATTATTCATACGGGACTAGAGCCATTTATTAACCTATTTAAGCAGCTAAAGGCAACTAGACTAGTGAAGGAAATCAATGATATATGGTCAATGGTGGAAGAACAAGTTGCAAAATTTCTACACATAATTGAGCATAATGTAAAGAACCGAAGTGTGCATTTTTCTTCCATCATTATGGGTCAACTGTTAGCAAACATTTCCATAATGTTTTGGATGCAATTTTGACCTTAGAGTCTGAATTTTTAATTCAGCCCTTACGATGTAAGGTTCATCCAAATTTGGCCAAAAATAGTCGAGTTTTCCCATACTTTAAGGTAAAAGTAAAATGACTTGCTTATAAAATTTCTCACAAAAACATGTACAAATTCATCCTTCATTGATAGTTGTCATTTATATCAAATAGGATTATCTAGGGGCCATAGATGGAACTCATGTATGAGTAAGGGTCTACAGATCTTATGCTCCTAGGTTCTGAGGGAGAAAGGATTGGCCAACTCAAAATTTGTTTGTTGTTTGTGATTTCGATATGAAATTCACATATGTTTTAGTTGGTTTGGAAGGGACAACATCCGATTCAATAATTTTGAAATATGCTATAGTACAAGATGATCCCTTGCTCATACCTGAAGGTTATTGACTTACTTTTTATTTATTTTTACTGATAAGTCATATATGAACAATGATGTAGGAAAGTACTATTAGGGGGATGTTGGATTTATGCTGAAAAGAGCAATATTGACTCTATATTAAGGTGTAAGATAATACCTTAATGATTTCACATAAAGAGGTCCACAAAATCCATACGATCTGTTTAGCCATTTTCATTCATCACTAAGAATGTGATTGAAAGAACATTCAATGTTTCAGAAAAAGATTCCTCATTATAGCAAGTGGAAGTGAACCTCATTATGGTTTAGAGACAATGACAAACATTGTTGCATCCTACATAACTTCCTACTCAACTTGGACAATGATGAATCGCTAATTGATGAGGTTGATAGGGAGTTGATCGAAGAGCAGGTGGAAACTAATGCTGCTCAATTTTGTGAAGATGATTACAAGATTGGTTGTGATTTTAGGGATGATTTAACAAAACAAATGTGGCTAGATTATGAGAACTCTTAAATTGATGTACTTAATTGACTTGTTTGACTATGCTATCTTTAATGAAAAAGTTTGTCATTTATATCAAATGCTTTAATGTTATGCCCTCAAGTTTTTGGGATTAGGTGAAATCATGAACAAGGGAAAGAGTGTTGCCACAGATTCCTCTATCGGGCCCCGAGAATTTATGAAATGGACAGAGGAGATGGATGAAAGACTTTTAAATGTGATGATCGAAGGAGCTCGAATAGGGAACAAGGTGGGGGAAATTTGAACAACTCAAGCATATACTAATATCGTTACTAATCTTCACCAATTGGGGTTTGTTGGAGTAAGAAAAATAACATAAAAAATAGGCAAAAGGTTTTGAAGGAAAAATGGCACAAACTTCATGAGTTGTTCAATTCACTTAGTGGATTTGGATGGAGTTCATTATCCAAACGATTCGAGGCTGAGATGAAGTTTGGGAAGACCTAAAAAGGGTAAATAAGCACGAACCATGTCTTTACTACCAATGTGAATGCCAAATTATTTGTTGACATATACGTTCACTTACATTTCAAGCTAAGCCAATTGTGGCTAAATGGAAGGTTATTAACATTAGACACTATGATTTGATGGAGGAGTTATGGGCGGCTGATAAAGCTACTGGTGGTGGAGTGAGAACAGCACGCCAAGCACGTCGTCAACCTAGCAAGCACGCTTAGAGGTTGATCTCAATGATCAAATTGAGTACATACTTGATGCCCCTACCATTGAAGGGACTTATTACCAACCTCCACAATCATCGCCACATATGGATGAGTACAGTCCTAGCCCAACTCAATTAGTTAACATCACGTGGCTCAAAAAGAAAAACCCCTATGGTGGATGTGATGAACTTAGTTTGATAAGCTTAGTAAAAAGCTAGACAACTTCATGGATGTAATGGGATAGAGGAACTCTCAGTTCAAGAAAATATCATCCATAGTGGAGCAACAAGTGGTTGCTATTGTGGAGCGCAATGATATTCTCAATAAGCAAGTGGGGATGATGCGTCGCAAGGCAACATTCCAATACACCGAAAGTGATATATGGGAAATGCTTATCGGCATGAATATATAGGAAGATAATCTTACGAACTAGTGTTATGATTTCCTATGCACAAACCCCATGGCCACCAAAAGGTTAACGGGCATGCCTATCAATCATCGCTAGAATAAGGTATTTAACATGATGATGGGGAGTGGTTAACCTCCATGTGAAATTAGGAATTCTATATTGGTTTAGACTATGTTATCATGTTGTATGTTATCTTGTACTACTTCATTTTGGATTATGTCATGATATACTATTTCAAGTTGGACTAAAATTATCATGTACTATGTTATGATGTTCTACTTCCTGTTGGACTATGTTATCACATGCTATTTATGGTTGCCTTTTAAATATATATATATATAT
>Ga0214543_1006020_pt1 | contig 21898 bp, 13 predicted proteins | sample CNSS2metaG_FD_160094 | JGI IMG/M metagenome (GOLD analysis project Ga0214543, IMG submission 160094) | Root nodule microbial communities from cowpea collected in UCLA plant growth center, Los Angeles, California, USA - CNSS2 | ecosystem: Host-associated > Plants > Roots > Nodule | place: USA... | reverse complement strand
TGAAAGGAACCTTCACATCTAGATAGCTTGCTATCTTAATGTCCAGTGGGGATTTCACTTAGCTTTCTTAATCAACTCACACCATATTCAATAATCTTAAAAAGGAATAAGATAATCCTTCATCAAGTCTCTTGGTCAAATAACTCATGCTTCGCCACATAAGCAAGTTTAATCATAAAAAGGAAACATACAAAACTATGAGTGTCAAATAAGGTTTGTACTTACTATTCTTTCATATATAATTTGAGCTGATTGTGATGTCATGTTCCCGTCAGACTTAGTCCGAGCAGCCTTCCACATGTCGTACCTAGGAATTGCAGGTACTAGGTCAGGGAACTCAAGTCCTAAAGATTGTGCACGAGATTTTTTCATTTTTCCTCTAATAATGCATAACCTCCTCGAGAGAGTATGTGAGGTGTATCATTAAGCCTTTTTCTTTCTTGGGCTCTTATCTTGTTTTCCTGTCACATATAAACATTATTTAATAACTAATTGAAAAATGTATGACTAGTGTCACTATAAACAAATTTCAGAAACAAACCTATAAATCCTCAGACTCTCTAGCAGCACAAATTACCATCCAATCCTCCTTAGAGAAGTTGTACTTGAGAAAAAGAGTGTCATGTTGTTCGTCTCCGAACATATATAGACGTGTGAGCCTTGCCTTGAAGTCCCTTCATTTGGTTACTATATGAGAAAACACATTCTTCCTAATTTACTAAGTGTTCGGAGTAAGCTCGAAATTATGCTATTCAAAAGAGAAAATATGTTATGTGTTAAGTAACATAATAAACATATAGTTGTTTTAAGTAAACATACCATAATATCCTACCATAGGAGGTTCATCTCGACCTCTACGACGTCATCCTAAGATGCAATCACAATAGAGACTTTCATTTTGGCCAACATTCCTATATAGTTAAAATACTTTTTTTGCCATGGGCCATTGGGTTCACCTGAGCAAGGAACATTTTCGACCAACAACCTCAATGAGGCCAGCCGTCGGTATGTGACATCCGGTAACCAAGTCACAGGTCTACCAGGTCCACTCTTTCCTGATCTAGAGCTCGTCATACCTAAAATCACATTGTTAGGAAATGCTAACAAAGAAAATATACTCAATTACCACTATTATATTAGAATAGGAAAAATAAAAAAAATGTAAATGTGACAATATTAATAAATAAACACCTATTAAGGTATTGTTTTCTCCCATATGCCTTCATTGTGATCACTTCGAATAACATGAATGTCATCAGTTACGTCATCAACCTTGTATTGAATAATTCTTGATGAGAAAGACGTTGTCTCATGTATATCTAGACATTCTTCATCATCATTTCCGTGCATGCTTCTTCCTTCTAATACAAATGACCATTTTTTATTGGTTGGATCAATAAAAATTTGTCTTGCTTGACTAGCAATAATAAATGATTCATCCGTATAACTCTTGCTGTCAAGATCCACTAAAGTGAAGTCAAGGTCATCTGTTCCCACACCCGAATTGTTATCAACCCATTTACACTTGAAAACTGACACTCTAAAAGTTACATAGTCAACTTCCTATATTTCTTGTATTATTCCGAAGCAACTCATAGATACCGTAACAAATTTTTTGTCCTTGGAACTTGGAAAATGTACAACTTTAGCTTGAAGCATAACCCCACTATTTTGAACTTTGCTTTTGTCATTTTTCATCTTTGAATATAAATAATAATTATTTATGTAGTACCCGTCATATATGATGACATCAATGTTCGGTCCACGAGCCAGTCTCAATACAAATCCAAAAAGATTTGAAATTGCGTGAACATTTTTCTTAAACCATAATAAGAAAGTTTTGTTATGTTTCTTAAGTGCCCATTTTTTACTCATTCGTGGGTTTGCAAACTTGATTTTGTAACATCTCGTCCGGATATTACGGATTTTAAATATTTCTAATGGGAAACTAAGGCTAACTCACATATAAGAAAATCAAACAACATATTTTAACAAATAATTAATCACATATATAAAGCAAACAACATATTGGCATCATAGGAAAATATTAGAATTAGGTACCTGGGAGCGCGTAAAAAGCATATGACAATGGAAGATGATGCAATTTAACGTGTTCGAGAGATACAAGAGATAACAAAAAACACAAGAGAAAGTCATAAGTAACAAATAAAAGCAAAAACAACAATTTTCTTAACATCATATATTACCTATTTAATTATAGTGTTCTTACAATTATCTTAAATTCAGACTTAATGCTCTACATTTGAAGACACAATACTCTTAAATTGAGATTCAATTCTTTCACAAAATTAATCTAAACACTCCAAACAATTTCAATCTCAATGCAAATTAACACTCACAATAACTAAAATTGAAAATTAACATATACAAAACGAAAAACCAAACAAAAACGCGTTGGAAATTTACCTTGGAGGAACCGCGGTGCGACAGTTGCAGGAAAAAAGGAAAATGTTCGTGCACGAAATGGAGGTGCAGGAGAAAGAGGTGCAGCGACGGTGGTCGGAGCAGTGTGGCTGGAGGCGAGATAGCTCGATGGCAGCACAAGGTTGGTGGAAGAAGAAGAGGGGCTCACGTGGTGGTGGAGGGTCGCCGAAACAGTTGCAGAGAGAGAGAGACACATTGTCCAATCGGAGGGACAACTAGCCAAAGTAGCATGGCCGGAGGCGAGACGTGACAGTGGCAGCACAACGATGGTCGGAGAACAAGGGCCCTGATTAAACTATATGGCCTCGGTTCAATTGATAACCGAGGCATATAGTGCTATTTGGCCCCGGTTCACTGCCACCCGAGACCAAAGACGAAATGGGTAATGGCATTTTTGAAATTTCTGGCCACGTTTTTGGCTTCGAGTCTGTTTAATCGAAGCCTATAACACCTTTTGGCTTCGGGTTTTACTTGCACCGAGGCATAAAAGTTGCCTGAAATTGCAAAAATGTCACCGCGCCATTATATGCTTCGGTTCCTTGCCAACCGAGGCTTATAAGGCGAGGTAAAAATGTTATTCTACACTAGTGTGGTATAAATTATGTAAGCAAAAATAAGGAAATTCTATGTATTGGAGGTTTAACATAGGATTATTAATCATAAGTATATGATGGAAGTGAATTAAGTGGAAAATTGATGAACTAGGATGAGTTATTGGTGTTAGAATTCGCATAGGGTGCATGACCAAATCTGGAATTGCCTAGAAAGTGATGCACCGCATGGCGGCAAGCTATAAGCCGCCAGGCGATAGGGGCGACAGTGGGTCTCGTGGTTGGTGTAGAGGGCTTGGGTTGATGGGCACATTCGAGGATTCAAGTGGAATCAGATAAGGGAAAAGTAAGGTAAATATGAGCCAATTGGGAATTATCTCGTGTGTAGACTATGTGGTGTAATCCTATGGAAAATTTAACTATTGCTTGGGGTGGATTAAGAGGATGACTTGGTGTGAATATGCATTTAGGCCATTAAGAAGGGAATTGGGCATGTGGCTACTATTAGGCATAGATCTTCAAGTTGGAACCATTAAGTATGAAATGGAATCTGTTTATTTAGAGATTGAGGCATGAACCAGTACCAATTGGAATGGTGATTAGAATTGTCTCAATTGAGAATGTTGAATAATTGTAGAAAAGCAAGTATATATCAATAAGCAAAATATGGAAACCATGGAGAGTTGAATAATAGAGTAATTAATACCTTGTAGGTGTGCAATTGTGTGATTGAGGGTGGGCAAATGGATGAGGTGCAGAAAAACCAATACTATTCGCTGTACTGGTGTGGTGCCTGGCGGCGGAGTTCAACCCACCAGGCGATAGCTACTGTTCCAAAAACTCTATATGACACGAGGCACCAGGCAGGACATCCCTTATCACCAAGCAGTTTGGAAGCCTGATGCGCCTGACGCCTAGTGTGCTACGCCAGGCGATACTATGAAGCAAAGGGGTTTTTGCTTGCTTTGATGTGTGTGGTCTACAAGGCTTATAGGATATCTTAAGGGTCGGCTTGCTGGTGTTCCTTGAGTTGTGGCTCGGAACGTATCCTTTGAGTTATGGCTCGGGATAGGGGTTAAGCATGTGGTATTCCTTAAGTTGTGGCTCAGAATAGCATCTCTTAAGTTGTGGCTCGGAATAGCATCTCTTAAGTTGTGGCTCAAGATGGCGAATGAACACGAGAAACTCTTGAGTTGTGGCTCGGGTTGGCGAGCGTTACTGGTGTGAGTGTGCACGTAGCAGCGTGAACAAATGGGTCCAGTTAGATTGCCCTCCTTAGTAATTAACTTACGAGTTTGGTAGTCTTGGGACATACGAATGTTATTCGTATTGGGAACTCTACCTGGCATTACGGTGTGTGATCCGTAGCATGATTTCCCGCACGGGCTTTATTAGTTGTGGCTGATAGGTGTGGCAGCAAGACATTTTGAGGTACTCCCTAGAAGACGTAGAACACGTTTGACATGGTAGTGGTCATGTGTTATGGATTCAAAGGATGGTTTTCCTTTGATGTGGTTGTGATACATGTATCTTTTGTATATATATGTTTATTCTATTAGCTCACCCTATCTGCTTGTGTTTGACAATGATCGTATACACGGTATACGTGAGCAAATGATGTTGTAGGTGGATCTGGTGAGGCGTAGAGCCAGAGCGGGGCTAGTCTTGGGAGATTTTATCAGAATTTTATGTTTTATGATTTAAATCAGTTATAAACTCTTATATTATCAGAATTTAATTTTATAATGGATAATTACCCATTTTGGGTTTCAGTTATTGTTATGGTGAAATAAAGTTTGAAATTTCCTACGTTTTTGGGAAATAGAGTTATAATTGATGAACTTTTATTTTCTTATTTGATTTTATTATTTAAATCCATAATATCCGGTCGGGATGTTACAATTTTTGCTCAATATTTTTGCATTTGTGAAAGAGGTTTTCTAAAAAGAAATAAGTTGAAAACTTGTTGAGTAGACTTCCAGGAAAGAGAGGTGTGTCTTAGTGGACAACTTAAGTACCTTATCTTTCCTTAGCCAAAGTGTTTCCCAACTAGTTTCACAAATTTCCCAACAAAATTCCTTAAACAAAATTATGCTTAAAAATATTTAAAATAAATAAAGAAAATAAAATAAATTGTAGAGCAAAAATAGAGAAAAAGATGTTAATGAGAAACAAAAAACAAAATCCAAACAATAAGATAAAAAAAATAATAAAATAAAAACTAAAATGATAAAAATTCTAATTGTGTTCTCCGACAACGTCATCAAATTTGATAATGATGTCGTTGATGCGATCAAATTAATACTATTTATCTATAACAACTTCAGTATTGTTAAGAAAGTAGTCAACAAAATAGAAAGGGTAAAGTAACCCAAAGTGGTCTCTCAACGAACACGAAATTGATTTTTAACAAATAAGCTCTTATAAAAACTATACAAAAGGGTTAATAAAATAAAAGAAGAAATAAAGAAATAAAGTTGGAAAAAATAAAGATATAAAACAATGATAAAGAAAATATATTGATTCCACTACTTTTTCAAAATAGATTCATCATCGATTATCTAAAGATTATTGCTCAATTAATTATTGTTGTAGGTTTCTCAATAATTTGTTAGCGTTCTCAATATTAACCAAGATAAATACTCAATTAAAAGCAAGAACTTTGTAGATTAATAATAATAAATTTAACCATGTCAATTCTTTTACCTCTAAAATCAAGCAAAAATCTAATTAACCAAAGTACATTCTTGATTAATTCTAGTTAAAGTTTTCACCTCTAATCAAAGTACATTCTCAATCAATGGCAAAAACTCATTCAATCACATGAAAGTTTCTAAGTTTAATCAAAGTACATTCTTAATTAAAATTAAAAACCTTTGAACTCATGTGATCAACATGCAGTAGATTAAAACATCTCACTAATTAGCTACAATGTAAAAATCACTACATTTAATTGATCAAAAGGCAAAAGGCATTGATGAAAATAAATCACAACAAGAATCAAAAGAACAAACAAATTTATTCATTATAACCTCAGAATCCATAATCAAATTACAATGGAACCAAACCTTGAAGTTTAACCCTCCATAAAATGCAAAATAAAATAAAAATAAAAGAAGAGAATGTGGAGAGAGAGAACGGAATTAGGCCCCTTGAGGGTTCCTAAACTTCAAAGTGTCGAGCTTTCTTTTCTACTTCCCCCTTAGTGTCATTATATAGGACTTAAACTTATCTTTTCTATTGCTAAAATCTCTCGAATATATTTTAAAATAAAGATAAAGAAAAATATTATTTATCTTTATAATGATTATGAATATTTAAAAATATTTGGAGAGATATAGACACTTTATCTATTAGTGTACTCTTCAAAATAATTAACAAATATATCAATTTTAAAAATATCTTAAAGATATTTTCGGTTGATATTATCCAATTATTATCTAAAAATATCTTGCCCAAAATTCCAATTCAGCCTTACGCTCTTGTAGTTCAAATTTGTAAGGAAATCCTAATATATCAATAATTGCATCTTAACCCTTTTTATTTGACCAACATTGACTATGTTTGACCAAATTTTGACTATCTTTGACTGTCCATTGAGAGGTTGACATGTAGCACCATATGGTTGGCCATATTTGAAAGTGGTGGATTGATGACATGGCGTGATTTTGGCTTGATTTTGTTACTGTGAACAATTCAATTTCACACCTTTAATGAACCAAATTTAATAATAGCATAGGATTATGCAAATAGAAGAAAGACCTTCTAAATTATTTCTATGTTGTTCAACACACACTGATTACCGAAGGAGACATCCGTCGGTAATTATCGATGGACAAATCCGTCGGTAATGACAAAGGTTGAACATTGGTAGTTACCGACGAATTAATGTCGTCAGTAATTACCGAAGGATGCATCCGACGGTAATAACCGAAAATTTTTGCGAAGAATGTATCCGTCGATAATTACCGACAAATCTGGACGATCCGTCGGTAAGGTATTACCGACGAAGCATTCATTGGCGGATTATTAGTCATTAGTAATCCGTTGGTAAAACATGTATACCGACAGATTTTCGCCATTATCGACAGATTTTTGTCGTCAACAAATACAAATTTTCTTGTAGTGACAAACGTTAGAATATCCAAGAATATTTTATGCAACTAAAATCACTTTTGAAATTATTTTTTATCGCACAGGTTCAATAAACCCAATTATCAGAATTTTCAGTTAAGACATTCTTTTAAGCACAAAAATTCAATTAAATACTCATAATTAAACATTAAATGTGGGCATAAATATGAGCTCATCAAATATAGTCTACGAATACAATACAAAATATAAGTTTCATGATCTTTAGGTCAATTCCAAATTTAACAGATCCCTAGCTTGATCATCAAAGAATTTTCATCAATTCTTCATCAATCACATATGATCTCATGCACTTAGTTCATCAAATTCATGCACTAAGGTCATTTGTGCTAACACAATACAATTATAAAAATATCAAAGCACACAATGGAAATGATGATTTTAAACTCGTAAGAATTTATGTGGAGTAATAATAATAGAAAATGACAACAATAATCACAATAAAGGACACCAATATTTTTAATGTAGTTAAATTCATAGTGTTTGGAAGTAGAAATCCACGAGCACTTATGTTTTTAGCTCCACTAAGATAAAATGTGAGTATAAGAGAATCAAATAAAAAAGTTCAAAACAAATAAAAGCATTCATGTTCTCAAGAATAAAAAGAGAAAAACATAAAAATAGAAAGAGTGTGAGGCTGATTTCCTTTACCACAAATCTTCACATGACAATCCCAATGATAAAAATGAAAAATCATATATCATGAATTTCAAATTTCAACTGGATCTAATGATAAAGGAAGCAATAATCATAATATTAATGTGTCAGCTTAATGAATATGCATACAAACTCTGTCTCTTTTTTTTCTCCTAAGTTGTGAAAATAATTGTCTTTTCATTAACAAGATCCTTCCCCACTTAAGTGTTTTAGTATCAAAATGACTAATTTGAACTTTTTAAACATATTGTTGGGAACTCAACCCAATAAATAATTGAATTCTTTTTAGAAAATATAAAATGACTTTTGTAACATCCCATTTAATAGATAAATCTAATTAAATAAAACATCGCATAAACTATAATATCCAAAAGGCACGAGACTTAGAGTATAAGGATTTTTACAATCATCCAAATATACCAACATTAAAACAAATATAAAAGTTCATAGATATCTAATGGAGCTTGCTCACAAGTAAGATATTACATAGGCAACAATGCCTACAGAGTGTACTCGAAGGAATGAGATCCAACCCAAGCCTGGCTACACTGTAGAGTTTCCATCACCCTGGTGACTACAAGGGGTTTCCACATATGCTCACATCAATAAATTGATGATCATTGCAAAAAGGAAAAACCACACACAAGACAAACACAAGCAAACAAAAAGGGTAAGCTAGAGTATAAATCATTTTAGCATGTTATGGCATGCAGATACTTAAAACAGATCATAAAAATTCAACAAGATAGGCAAAAAATCACGTGATAGCAAACAAGCAAGACCCTAAGACTCAATTATCCGGATACATATAATCGGTCGGATTCACCGGATGCTTGCACTTGTGGTGGCCTCTAGCCATTGCTAATGGGTTTCACCCTACCATGCACAAGGTTAGCCTTCAAACATCTAAGGCCAATATGCTGCCAAAGACTAGGGCCTCCTACTACTCTTACCAATTGAGTCAGTCTGCTCTACGTGAGACTAACTGAATCTTTAGAGTTCTAGGATGCAATCCTTACTTGAATCCTTACCTAATTATATACACTACGGCACCATCATGAAACCTTACTAAGAGGTTCATGAAATTACGTCCAGCACATACGACACCACCATGAGATCTCACCAAGAGATTCATGGAATTACGTCCATCACATCCAACACCACCATAAAATCCCACCAAGACTTTCACGGATTTACGTCAATTTTTATACCATAGCCATGTCTCACCAACCAACCATAGGTTTATCAAGCATACCAATCTCATGCCAATATCCAACCAATCAACCAATCATGATTCATGCACTTATTCATACCAAGCTCATCAATTCCAGTCCCATACAATCAGAAAGCACATGCATATTCACATACTTCATGCTTTAAATAGGGTAATCCAATCAATCATACAACCAACCACCGAAAACATGGAAGAGAACAACCATAAAGTCAGTTCTTGCACTAGTCTCGCTCAAGCCATGGGCCTTCGCTCAGGCAAAAGAGGTCTTTCGCTTAAGCTACAAGCTCTCGCTTAGGCGAGACTGCCAACACAGAGCCCTGTAGGTTTCACAAGTTCTCGCTTGGGCGAGACCTCCTCGCTTGAGCGAGACTACTCTTCGTCCAAAGGTGAGGTATCTCGCCTGAGCTACAATTGAAGCGAAACACATCAGACTCCCACGAGATCTTGCTTAGGCGAGACCCTCTCGCTTGAGCGAGATGGTTCATCACTCAAAACGAAAGCTCTCTGCCTAAGCGAGAGCTCGAGTAGGAACCAGGGTAATGTTCTACTATTCTCGCCTAGGCGAGACAAGCTTGCTTGGGCGGAAATACCAATTCTCGCCATTGTTCAAACATGCATCAAACAGACATTTCATACCAAACAACATTTCAAGGTATTCCATGCAACCACGGTAGCACACAAGCCATATAAACACGAGGCAAAGCTGAAAATAGGCAGATATACAAAAAATACGAAAGATCCTAACTTCCATTACTTAGAAAACGCTAGCAAAAGCAATAGTGCCCCAAGAAAGAGCGCTACAGCTCTAGGAACTGATTAAGGAGCTGAAAAACGCATACAAGAACGAAGATGGGATTATAAGGATAAACCCTATATTGTACAGGCGCACACACAACGAAAAAGGAAGAAAAGGGATGTTTGACTTACTTGAAGAAGGCTTCCGACTGGCCCGTGAGGAGAAATGGACTGTCTTGCAAAATGGGGGCAGAATGAGAGGTTTAGGTTTGGAAAAGGGTTTTGGGCACCCTATAGGCTAGCCTTCGGCGCAATAGAATATATTAGACCCTTAAATATTTATGATAGAAATTAAGTGAGCCTTACAACTTTTATGGTCACGAAAAATAATAATAAAAGGAAATTTTATTGTTAAATGTAAAATGATTTTGACGTTAAATAGAAATAAGACTGAAGGAGAAGAAGCTAACCAAAATCTTAAAATGACAGTGATTAGGATATAGAGAATAAATAGAAAGAATGATTCTAAATCGCTAACTTCTATCAAGTCATATTGGATTAATAAACAAACAATATAAATTGTGAAAGTGAATGGTTTTATAAGGATTTGGTCGTGACAATATAAAAATTATTGTGCGAATAAATAAGCATGATTGTGTCAAATTTAGAAATTGATTAAAGAGAGGGAAAGGTATTAACAGCCATGTAAAAGGGAAAAGGATTGAAGGGTGATTGAAGAGGAAAAGAAGAGAGTAGCACTCACCCTTTGTAGACGGACATGGCTATATGCATCAAAGATCTTTCATTGTTGGGGTCCTACCTTCAAGGGAGGGACCATGTCAAATCAATTTTCTTTTTAATTTTATGTATTACCTTATCACTTTCATATATGTTTTCTTTTAATATTTGGATCTTAATGGTGACATGTAGATTGTTATTTTTATTAATATAAAAACAAAGCAATAATAATAATATAATTGTTCTTATTACTATTATATTTATTTAAATTTGAAGTATATATTTCAATTATCAAGAATATTAAAGTTCAGTTGAGTATTCAGTAATTTTATTGGCTCAATTATTAAATTTAAAACCAAATATTGTCTCTAATTAAATATTCATAATTTAATACACTTTCTGTTGTTTAATTTAGTTAGACGAAACAAAAAAATTATATATATATATATATATATATATATATATATATATATATATATATATATATATACACACATTAATATTAAAGAAGATAACTGTTTTTCATTTATTATAATATTAATGAAAATCATTGTCATCGGAAGTCCTGACTTGAATTTTAGATAGTTTTATGCTCATTGACATTATTATTTTATTATTATTATTATTATTTATTTATTATTATTATTATTTTATTTCTTTTGGACGCAATCCGTGACTTGTTTTTTCAACATCTACAAGACAGTCTCCATTCTTCTTCTGAATTTGTGCTGAGGGGACCATTTTTTATTATATAGGCATTTAATTCAAATGTTACCCTTCTTTCCAGTTTACTTTATAAATTTTCATTATCATGACATATATAGTACTCCATAATACAGGCTGGTTGTTTAGCATCACTTTCAGGGTAGAGAAAAATTGTTCCTACACACTATGTTTGGAAAACTTTTATCATTAGAAAACTAATTATAGAAATTGTCTTGCAAGTTTACATTTAAAAAAGTTTTTCATTTTCTCTTTCTGTGCATGACTGGTATTTTAGTATGAATATTGCAAATATTTTTTTTTCTGATTTTTTCCCTCAATCACTTTCTGTTGCTATTCTTTAATCTGATATGAAAGTTGCATTTTCTTGGGAATGTATTTTTACGTTGTACGTTTCTAACAATCTAACACTTTAAGCAATGGTCATAGTTAAACGTAATTTGCCCTAATAAGTGGTTTTCTTTTTCGTATTCCTTTTCATTTGTTTCGTGTATGAATAGACTTTATTAAGAAATTTTATAAAATTGGGAAGAATGAAGAAATTTTGGTCATAATTGACAAAGAGGGTTAGCAGTGTATATTGGGTTAAATCCATTGTGGCACTCACCAGCCATGAAAGAAGTTTGACGTTGACATTGAGAGGGACACACATATTAAAAATGAGAATTAAGAAATGGAATTTTGATATCTTTGATATATATACTAAAATGTTAAGTATGCTTCAAATTGTTATCCATTACATTTGTTTTAATTTAATTTTCCTATATTTATTCATCTTCTTTTTCACATTTATTTTTGTTTTTATGTGGAACTGATATGCCCGACAAGGTATTGTGTTGTCCTTGTCGCTATAGTTGAAGAGTGTCTGACTTCTATAAAAAAGTCCTCTGAGGGTTAAGTTAGTGGTCAAGAAGTATATGAGTTCTTTTGTTATAATGGAGAGATCAAGATGTTTTTTTATCTAAGATTGAACTACCTTTTTGTAATGCCCTTTCATTAATTACCTTTAAGAGTGTTTACATTCCCTTATAAATGTAAATGAATAGCCTCTCATAACAACCATACCGTTAAGCGGGTTAATTGCTAATTATAATGCCTTGTCTACCAAATCTTTTGATGGAGACATGCATGAGCAAGGGCAAGGATCCACTTGAAGAACTTAGACAACCTATGACAAGGCCTAGAGTAAGGGAAGCTTGATGAGTGCATATTTTTGCGTTTAATTATGGATTTTTAATTGAATTTTATTCTTATACTGGGTTTATTGAACATGAGATATAAAAACATGTTAAAAATATATTTTTAGTGATATAAATGTTCTTTGGATATTTTGATGTGTGTTAGTGCAATTGCAGCTAAGTTGAACTCATGGAGCTAAGTTCACCTATTGTTCTTTCTTCTTCACCCAAATTCAAAAAACCCAATTGTGCCCAAATTTATCTCATGGTCATAATTCTCATTCATCTCATCCAAAATTAGTGATTTTTAAGCCTAAATGAAAGTTCAGACGTGAACTTTCATGTCATTTTAGAATCACCTCAATTGGAGTTCTATAGCTCGAGATATCAACATTTCTAAACTACTACCGAAATTGGAATTTCAACCACTTTCCAATTCACCTTTTCACTAATTTTACAAGTTTCCTACAAGATTCTAATCCTAAAATCCTGAGTCAACCCTTTTGCAAATGTGGTTCACATCATTTGGTAGAGGGCCTCAATGTGATAATGAAATCAATTACCATTGCTTCGCTGACGACCTTGATGTAACAAAGAAATCAATGACCATTACCTCACATATGGCCTTGATGTAAAGAAATCGATAACCATTGCCTCATAGAGGGCCTCGATGTAAAGAAAATCCATGACCATTGCCTTGCAGAGGATCTTGATGTAAACATAAAGAAATCAATGACCATTGCCTTGCAGAGGGTCTTGATGTAAATATAAGAAAATTAATGACCATTGCCTCGTAAAAGGTCTTAATGTAAACATAAGGAAATCAATGACCATTGTCTCGCTAAGGGTCTTGATGTATAAAAAGAGAACCTAGATTTTGCTCTTGAAGTGTCCAAAAACACCAAGTGAATGCCTAACACTTGCGAGACATACACAAAAAAATTGTCATTGCTAATTTTTTTCCAAATTTCTTTTTTTAAATGATTGTGAATGATTTTGTGGAGTATGATGGATGACATGATGTGAATTTGTGTATGTTGTATGATATGATGAAACGGATTAAAAAGACTTTTTTGTCTTTTTCATTTTTCATTTTTTTAATAAATCTAATAAATGTTGGAGGAGTATGCTTTTGTACATGTTACGAATTCCTATTAAACATTATTTATGAACGACATGTTATGATTTTCTTTTTAAACCTAGAAGATGATGCGTGCATGAATGTGTGTGTCGCAATCGGGGTTATGACAGGACGGTGAAAAATTATTTTAAAATAATAAAGGAGTAGCCACCATAGTTTTTTAAGGAAAACTATAGCAAAACCTTAAAGATGGAAGGCAATCGGAATGGAGAATCAGGGATTACGTAGTTCTAAATGAAAAAACAATTTAGAAAAGATGGAAGGGTTTGTAAACTCGAATTGTTTTAGGGAGCTTTTGTAAGTTATAAAAAGTAATTATCAAGCAAGTCTGAGACCCAACAAGATAATTAAAAAGTATAAAAATTAATGATTATCAAACGAGTTTAGGACGCAACATGAGAATTAAAGTTATGAAATAATGATTATCAAGCGAGCCCGAGACTTGACATGATAATTAAAGTTATGAAAATTAATGATTATCAAGCGAGTCTAGAACTTGACACGATAATTAAAGTTATGAAAAATCATGATTATCAAGCGAGTCTGAGATTCGAAATGATAATTAATATTATGAAAATAATGATTATCAAACAAGTTTGGAACTCAACATGATAATTAAATAATGAAAATAGTGATTATCAAGCGAGTATGGGACTCGACATGATAATTAAAGTGATGAAAATAATGATTATCAAGCAAGTCCGAGACTAAAGAGGATAATTATTGTTTTGAAAATGTTGGTTATCAAGCAAATCCAAGACTTGACGTGATAATTAATGTTATGAAAATAATGATTATGAAGCAAATTCGAGATTAAACATGATAATTAATGTTATTAAAAATCTTGATTATCAAGCAAGTATGAGACTCGACATGATAATTAATATTATGAAAAAATAAATTATAAAAAGAATGATTATCAAGCGAGTCTGATAATCAACATGATAATTATTGTTATGAAAATAGTGATTATCAAGTGAGTCCGAGACTCGACATGATAATTAATGTCATGAAAATTATGATTATCAAGCGAATTCGAGACTTGACATGATAATTAATGTTATAAAAATAATGATTATCAAGCAAATTTGGAACTCAACATATAATTAAAGCTATGAAAATAATGATTATCAAGTGAGTCCGAAACTTGGCATGATAATCAATGTTATGAAATTTTTTATTATCAATTGAGTTTGAGACTCGACATGATAATTAATGTCATGAGAATAATGATTATCAAGCAAGTCCGGACTTAACATGATAGTTGATGTTATGAAAATATTTTGAAAGATTTTAATTATCAAGCAATTCCGAGACCCAACATGATAATTAATGGGAATTTTGAAATTTCAATTATCAAGCAAATTCGAGGCTCAACATGACAATTAATGTTATGAGATATATCTATAAAAAACAAAATAAATAATTGATAATTTTTGTAAAATATTATATATCTCTTTTAGAAAAGAATATCACCATTAGCCAATAAAATTTTCTCAATTAATGCCTAGACATATTTATTATTGAATAACAGTCTCAAAATTCTTTATTCCAGTATTCATTTTTAGTGTGCATTATTTTTAAACATCCAATATAAGCAGCATTCCGATAAAAAAATTAAAGAAAAAGTATAAAAGATTTTGATTAATAAACTAATGTACCAAAAGAAGCTTTCAAATGCAGAGATTTATATATACATATAAGGTTTATGTTTCTTTAAGACCTTTTATGCCAACACACATGCAACTTTAATCTAATATTAATGGCAATAAAGCCCATCCCATATTCCGTATATTACACAACCAACCATTTCTTTTGACATAACAAACCCACATTATAAGAGACAATTTCATAAAAACAATGATAGTTAGAACATGTACTACCATGACGAGTTCAAGCTTCAGTGTAAGAGAAGGAAAAGAGAGAAAAAAACAATCACTATGTTTGGTGTTATGATCTTATAATAAGTATCATATGTAAATATAAAAGGAGAAAGAAAAACCTGGATTTTTTTCACACCTGTTTGATGATTTTTTTCTATTCAAAATCAAAATAATGTTTGCAAGTGTATCTCTCTTATCTTCTCAAAGCTCTATGTTTTGATGGCTTTTCCCCTCCAAGAAGTATTTTTCAGGTGCTTTTTCTTTGTGGTTGGTATCGAGGTGTGTGATCCTTTAGTGTGAGTTGTTCTAGAATGATCGTTAACGAAGGGTGATGAGAGTGAGATCCAAAAAGGATATTGTTGACCTTGGGAAGAAGATGACAGTGGATAAAGGAGAAATGACTAGTTATGTATTGTGTGAAAACCCTGTCTTTAATGAAGCGGAGATAGAAAAAAAAAGAACTCGAGGAACCAACATGTGAGACTATGAGATCCTAAGACCTTATTTTATTTTTTTTAGCATCATCTAAGATATTAACTGTGTGCGGAGGTTGAGAGAAACGGGGAGAGCATCTAGATTGTGGGAGTATTAGTAGGATGTAGTTGAGTAGCGATAACATATAACAAATTATTTTGAAAAGATAACTTTTCTTACTTTTCCTAATTTTAATTTTATTTCTTTCTTTAGTAGAAACTATATATATATATATATATATATATATATATATATATATATATATATATATATATATTTTTTTTTTTTTTTTTTTTATTAGTTTGTTTTATATACTTATTAGTCTAATATATTTTTTAAAAGCAATATTTTTTTGTAGTTTGTTTTACCATTATCTTTTTTCCATTTTTTTATAAATTCAAATTTATTTTATAAAACTATTTTGATTATTTAAAAACTATTTTTCTATTTTCAATTTTTTATTATTATTATTTTATGATAAAACTCTTTTTTTTATTCTTATTCTTAATCATAAAAATTGATTTTATGTTTTTTCTTGTGTTTATCTTTTAAAAACTCATTTTCATTATAAAAATAATTTTCTTATCTTTTTCTATTTCGTTTAATTTTCTATTTAAAAAAAAGTTTAGTTATGTTATATTTTATATTTAAATTAGTTGTCTAGGAAATAAGAAAAATAAGATTATTCTTTCTAAAACTTATTTTTATTTTATTTTATTTATTATTTAGTCACCCGAACGAAATTGAGTGTTGACAACGTGGATGCATGGGTGGAATTCATGAGACCCTTATTTGCCTTTTTTCATTTTTATTTTTCATTTTTCCTTTCTTTTTTTCTCCATTTATTTTAATTTGAGAATAAGGAAAACTAGACTTAAAAGCTAGAAAAAATTGGGCTTAGGGCCAAACAAAACTAGGCATGGGAGCCAGTGTGGAAACTAGGCTTGTGGGGCTAGTGTGGAAATTTGGCTTGGGACTAGTGAAAATCGGGCTTGTGGTATATCGAAAATATGGGCTTTGAGGGCTATTGTGGAAATTAGACTTGGGGGCCATTGTTGAAATTGGGCTTGGAGTATATTAGTCATTCAAATGAATGAAGATAACCATTAATTCGAGAAACATCATCAAGACAAACGTGTTTCTCTTTTAATTGTCTTCCTTCTAAAACAAAAGGATTCAATAACCATTCATATGAGTGAAAAAGGGTTTTGATCAGAAAGGTGGAAAAGTTTTTTTCTTTCAAAAAGATGGATGACGCATGTATGCATGACTTGGTATGATGTATGAAATGCCTTATGCATGAATTTATTTTTTCAATGTTTTGAAAACAAATTCGAATTGATCCTCATTTCATTGTTATTTCGAATTCATGGAATCATTCTACTTTGATTTTTTTTTTTTACTTTTCCAAATCATTTCTTTTGAAACACTATTTAAATGACATGCATGAAATTGCCAAGGGCTTGGATGAGGTGATGAATATTAACTAGGGTGTTGCCCCAATTTGAATTGGTCTCGGGGTACAAAATGTGTTTGAATTGGATGAAGGAAATGATGGGGACTTTGAAAATTTTTCCTAGTGTGATAGCCTAGGATGGTCTTAGGGTGCAAAAGCATGTTTGACTTTTCCCAATTGAGGAGATTGAAAAAAAGACGGGATCTTCACAAGTTGTCCCTAATGTGATCATAGTCTTCAATGTAAATAAATGCCCCAATTCAAAATGAATGATGAGAATATATGAATTACAAACAAAGTAACCGCTTCAGTTTGGGTTTGAGATTGATAAAGATGGAGTATTTTAAGGTTGGTCAAAGTTTAGGCTTAGAGCGGGGATACTGTAAAAGCAAAGATGGAGTTTCATGAATAATGAATTGAAAGAGGACAACCCAAATTTAGCTTAATTGCCTGATTGGCCATTCGAATTTTGAAGCTTTGAAAACATATCACCCAATAAATTGTCGTAGTGTTTAAAAGCAAATCTCTGAACACAGTTTTTCAATATTCTTTTATCATTTTCTTAGAACAAACCTGTTAGAAAATCAAAATTTTCCTCTAAATTAAAACCTTTGAAAGATAACAACAAATCTTTGATCTGGATCTGTGTGGACTTTATCAGGCTTGTATCGTGGCCAAGGCTAGGGGTATGGAAGTAAATGATAGTAAAGACCCAAAAAAGTGATATGAGGGTTATTCAAACAAGGATCTTTGAATAATGTTACATCCAATATTTGTTTGACTTTTTTTTGTTCACCTTTTTTTTTCTATATTTTGACCTTTTATTCCTATTTCCTAAACTTTTGCTTCTCTTTTTTTTTTCTTGGTATAACCATATCATTTATTTTATTTTTTATTTTTTGATGTTTTTATTTTGAACTGCTAGTCGAATGAAACAAATGCAAACATTATGTCAACTTGAGTGTGAGGGTGACCTTTGTGTTTAGGATAATTTTATTTTGTTTTTTTTAAGGCTCAAATTGGGTACCAATGGATAATTACTTTTTTTTTTCGACTAAAGAAACAAGGTCACTTATCATTTCAAATCATGATTATTTTTTTCAAAAACTTTAATTCATAGGAAAATAATTTATTTAATATAGGATGTCCCTTGTTTAAGGTTTAGGGTTTAGGGTTTATGGTTTAGAGTTTTCTCTTTTTTTTCTCACTTTTTTTCTTATTTTAGTCTAACAAACTTTTCTTCATTTGTTTTTGTTTTGTTGTGTGTTAAAAGAGTTGTTTGTAATTATCCTAAGGCATTGTCCCTTTTTGTGATAATCCTTCATGAAAAAATGAAATCAAGGTTTATGGTGGAAGAGAGATGGAAAAGGGAGATGGATTTGATCAATTTCATCCATGCAAGATTAGATGGGTGCTTCAAAAGAAATGATAACAAATAATATTTTATATTTTTATTAAATCCACTAATTTGACGAAAAAATGTTTCTTATTTTCTCATTTTTCATGAGATTCTAAGAATTTGGTGAAAGCAAAATTGGAAACAATTTGAATTGATTTTAGTGCAAGTTTTTTTTTTAAATTATGTTGATGCATGCTATGTATTTGAAATTATGGACAAGGTACCATGGATGACCACAGAATGGGAATGTAATGCATGTTTGAGCATCGTAAGGCACTTATTCACACAATTGACTATTGAAATGTTTGTTTATGACTTAAGAGACATTTTTTTCCTTTTTTATTTTAATGGTGTCAGTGGCGGATCTTGACCAATAATGTTTGGGGAGCCAAAAAAAATATTCAAAATTCAAAATTTATATATTTAATTATTGTCACTAACACAATAAGAATGAATAAATAATTTAGTATAACTGTACCTACAAAAAAAAATTTGCATGTATATGAAAGATGTCCTTCGTTCTTTCATATTTTTGAACTCATTAATAATGAATCAAAAATAAAAATTCCAACTATTTTTGAACTTATTTTCTTTCATATCTTTTTCTTTAAGTTTATGATTAAAAAATAATTTATCATAATTTAATTAAAAAATAAAATATTAAGAGTTACTAAAAGAAAGAATCAATGGCAATCAAGTCTCAATTAAAGGATGGTTATGAGAGTTACCTTTTTACTGAATGTAAGAGAAAAAATGAGAGATCAAAGCAAACTAATAAATTTGTATTTAACTGTTTTTATTTTTTTTAAAACAAAAAGAAAAGAAAACATGTGAAAGTGTAAGATCAATCTAATTTGTGGAAAACTTAAAAATACAATGAGAAAGAAAATAAAAAATATCTTAATAAATATTTTTATTCTTCATTACATTTAATTTTATGTTTTATTATTTATTAACATTAAATTTTATGCCTTATAAAATAAATAGAAAAATACCTAATTTAACTTCTATAAATTTTCAATATATGTTACATAAAATTTAAAAAATTAAAAAAACTTGAAAATAAATAATATAATATATATATATATAATATAAAAAGAATTAAAAATTGTAGGGGGTCGAAACCACCCCCTACCCCAAGGAAGCTCCGCCATTGAATGGTGTGATGATAAAAATTGTGATGGATTTATTATTATATACAAGGAAAGGTGATGGTAAAGGACATAAATAGTCTCCCTTTTATGTCTTAATGGAGGTTCGACACTTAAAGTTTAAAGTGTTGGCATGCGTAGCTTGGATGGTGTGTTACTTGAAGATTTGATGGAGCTTTGAAGAAGTAACTTTAAGCCAATGCCTTGGAACCATGCTTACATTGATGAAGACATAGAGATTTGTTGTTACTCGAGTTAATCAAGCCTTATATGCATGCCCTCTATATGGATCAATCATGAGGAAAACAAGCTTGAATATTGTAATTCATATTGTAGACCATTTAGCATTAATTAGATGTATAAGGTCTTAAATATGTCTTTTAATCTGTTGAAATGTTTTTCAACAGGTTAGAATGTGTCTTTTAGTCTATTGAATAAACTTTTAACAGATTAAAAGGTTAGTTGCAATAGTCTTAAACTATAACTTATTCAATCAATTGATTTATTTTTTAATCAACTGATTTCACTTAAGTTAAGTGGAATCAACCGATTGATTAGAAAATCAACCTGTTGAATTTCTTAACAGTTTGACTATAAGAGCTGTATTTTTTGAAAGAGAGGTAAGAAGACCATTTTTGAGTGCGAAATCATTTTGGAAACCTGGAAATTCTCTCTCTTTCGTGATCATACAAATTGCAACCGGTGAAGATTGATCTTGGATCAATTCTTGGAGCATTTTGCTTGGTGTTTGAAGCTTGGAGAAGGTGGTTGTGGTAGGCATGGTTGTGCTACCATTAAGGTTTGATCTTTCTCAAGATTTGTGTGTGTGCCTAGTGGTTTTTCAAGTCTGCAAGAGGTGTCTTGTTGTGCTGGTGTGATTCAAGAGTCTTTTGTGTGTTTTTGCATATTTTGAAAGTGTAAGGGTGTAAACTTTGTAAATATTTGAAATAGTGCAAAGTCAGGCTTGGGTTGCCTTGACAAACTGGATGTAGCTCAAGTTTGAGTGAACCAGTATAAAAATATTGTGCATTACTCTTTTCTCTAACCCTTCTCTCTTGCATTATCATTTAATGTTTAAAGAATTATGATCTAAACCATCTTTTTGACATTCTTGAGTGTTTTGGCATTATCTACAACGTTGGTCATGTTTGTATAACTCATTGAAACCTGTCTTGACTGATCTTTTACATTGATCTTGCTTTAAATCACGAATATGCATTATTTCTGCATTCTTCCAGTATTTTCGTCGACTGTTTTTATGATTCAATCGATTGATTATATCAATATTGCATCTGTTTAGTAAAATCAATCGACTAACTCTGTTTTTGATTGATTGAAAGTGTCCAGTCCAAGAGTGTTTGCATCCATATAGTGTGATTGAATTGATTCAATTAAAGACAGTTTTAAGCCTTTAAAAGTTACCTAAAATTTTTAACTAGCCAATTCAACCCCCCTCTTGGCATTTCAACCATTTCAAAACTTACATAAAGTTCTAAGGTAAAATATATGTGCTCACAAGGATAGTTTCCTAATACCTAAAGATCAAGGTTACTAGAGTTATGACCTACTTCATGGCATTTTCCACGACAGTTGGTAAACAACAAGAAGTGAGAGTACCAATGAAGCAAACAAAGTCTAGTTGGGGTTCTCACAATGACCACTTAGGAAGTACATCCACCGTGGCATTGCTACACAATCTCCTATAATTCTAAGCAACTCAAACCCAGCGTATAACGCCTCACTCATGTAATCAACAAAGTGTGTGTGAAGGGAGAATGCAATAGGTGTCATGTGGCACGAAGGGCCGGACAGACACAAAAAGTAAATAAAGAAAATTATTTTTTATTTTTGGTTCTTTATATATATATATATATATATATAAATATATATATATATATATATATATATATATTTTAAATTTGAAAGAAAAAGAAAAGAAATTTAAAAATGGGAGTCACACGACATGAGCGGTTGGATAGAC
>Ga0214543_1006017_pt1 | contig 21908 bp, 7 predicted proteins | sample CNSS2metaG_FD_160094 | JGI IMG/M metagenome (GOLD analysis project Ga0214543, IMG submission 160094) | Root nodule microbial communities from cowpea collected in UCLA plant growth center, Los Angeles, California, USA - CNSS2 | ecosystem: Host-associated > Plants > Roots > Nodule | place: USA... | reverse complement strand
CTCACCACAGGAGTCAGTCCACTCTAGGTGAGACTAACTGACCCCTTAGAGCGTCAGGATACAACCTTACCTTGAATCCTTACCTAGTTATACAGATGGGGCACCACCATGGACACCCACTAACAGGGGCAATGGAATTACGTCCCGACCACTGAAGCGCGACCCTGAAAGTCTCACCTAGAGACTCCAAGGAATTACGCACTGACACAGATCAACCATATTCGCACAGCCAAAGAACATTCACCATGCATAGATATATATCAATCATACCAACCTTTAAAGCCAATGCCTTTCGTGTTTCGGGCCCAACCCATTTGAATCCATTGTAAACCATCCGTGCATAAAGGATTTCCATCTCATCTCATCATCATGCCTCTTTGATACCAACCATGTCATTAAAATCGCATGTTAAACTCATAACAACTCAACATTCACAATTTATGACTTGCACCACTCTTTCATACTCATTCATCTCAAACTTTCAGCACAATACCTAAAATCAAGCAAGCATTTTCCATACAAAACCAAGAAAATAATCACACATCGCGCTGCCTCGCCCAGCACCTTGCTCAGGCCGAAGGGTCTCGCTCAGGCGAGCCCCCTTCGCCTAGGCGAGGGCTCGAAAAAGGAAGCAGGAGCACATGCGGGATCTCGCTTAGGCGAGACCTCTCTCGCCTGGGCGAGATGCTCGCTCGCTCAAAAGGTTGAGCTAGTCGCCTGGGCGACCTTTCGCACAAAATTCTTGGGCGAGCTCCTCGTTCGTCTCGCCTAGGCGAGACTGGCTCGCTTGGGGGAGATTAACAGGTCTCGCCACTGTTCTCATGTAACAGTCACCTGTTCGCACCCAAAAATACAGTACATGGCAGTTCACGCATTCAACACAAACATACAATGTATACAATGTCTAACAAACTCTAATCCAGCCATAAAATAATCAGGACTTAGACTCTAACTTCCCCGTACCTGAAAAAAGCTTAGCGAAGACCCCGACTGCGCGACCACGAGCACGACAACTCTAAGGATGAACTACAAGGCTGTGGTGAGAGTGGAACAGAACCAGACAAGTGGGGTTAACCAAGACTCTTACAACAGATGACGAAAAGGTTACAAAAAGGGAACTAGCATGAACTCGAAGGTCACTTACATGGAGTAACGGAACTTCCTGGCTCAATCGTAACAGCGGAGGCAGAACCCTAGCAGAGGGGTTGACGGCTGCGACTCAAGATTATGTGAAAAGAGTGGAAAGTGGGACTTAGAGCAACGTAGTAAGATTTTATATGCTGGGCCAACCCTTAGGCCCACTTACAAGGGCAACCCCTTTAACTTAGGGCAGGCAGAAAAGAATTAATCTTAATGGGCCTTACATTTTTAATCTTCACTAAGTTTGTGTAATATGATACACTTGGTGCCTTTATATATGATGACAAAATTGTTAATTTTTGAAATTAAGTTTAGGGTTTAACTTTGTTTAATAATAAAACTATAAAAAAAACTTGTTTCTACAAATATTTAATAAAAATATCAATTTTAAGAATATCATCATAAGTTGTATACAAAGATTAAATTGAGTGTCAATCTAAGGAGAGACAATATTCGTTCACTTTTACAAAGATTGAGACTAAATTAAAACTAAAAACACATATAGGGACATTTTGACACGTGACACAACTGTGAAGTCACACGTGTAAAAATTAAAAAAATTTTTAAAAAATTGAAAATTTAAAAAAACAAAAAAGAACCAGAAATTGACACATGGCGTTGACTTTAACACCGTCTGGTCAAAATTAACGGTGAAAACCAAATTGAGTCATTTATAAGAAAACGAAAACCAAATTAAAATAACAAAAATTTGAGAACCAAACTGAAAATTTTCAACAAATAGAATAATTTAAACTAATAATAATATATAAATAGGAACTAAATACCCATAACTAGGGCTGGGCAAAATAAACCAAACTGCACTGCACTACCAAAAACTGCACTGAACTAAAAAACTGTTCGCATGAATTGTACTGCACTGAAAAACAATTCAGATGAACTGAACTAAATTGTTATTCTTAAAAATAAACTGGATTGAACTGCACCGCACTGAATTGCACTGCACTATAATATAAATTGAATTGTTTTATGAACTGCATTAAGTCAGAACTGAACTGCACTATTTTTGAACTGAACTGCACTAATTTTTAACTTAACTATATTATTTTTGAACCGTTTTTTAATCGAATTGCACTGATTTTGAATAAACTTCACTATTTTTTAATTGAATTGTACTATTTTTGAACCGGATTGCATTGATTTTTAACCGAATTACATTATTTTTGAACTTAATTACACTATGTTGAATCGAATTGCACTAATTACATATGATTGTACTACGCAATAATAATCTAAAGTTTATAATTTGAAAGTGCTTAGGAAATAATACTTGAAATATGCATCATACTTCAATACACCAATTAACATTTTTATAATTTTTTTAATTTATATTAAATTTTTCCATAACTTAAAATGTAATTAAAATATTAAAATTAAAATATAAATATCGGTATTAACTTATTTTTTATATTTTAAAATCTTATGTAATATTAATTTTTAGTTTTACAATGTTTATTATGTTGCGTCAAATTTTTTAAAAGGATTTATTTTAGAAAATTTTCAAAACTAATATTTTTTTTAACATTTGTATTCATTAATATTTGTGTGAAAAATATTCTAGAAATTTTATGAAATTCTAAAATATATTTCGTGAAGTAACGAATCAATAACTTTTTATATTTTTTAAGAATTTTTTAAAATAAATTCTCTTTAAAAAAGTTGACGCCACATAATAAATATTTTAAAACTAAAAAAATAATATTACATAAAATTTTAAAATAAAAAATACGTTATTACCGATATTTAAATTTATTATACTAATTTCAATATTTAAGAATATAAATAAAAAATTATAAAAATGTTAGCTGTCACAAAATTTAATTTTTAAAAATAACTTCTGTAAAATCATAATATAAAAATAACATTACATAGTAAAATTCATTCAAAATAAAAATAAGATCTTGAATTAATTTATAATTTTTTTTAATAAATTAATTATAAATTTTTTATATTTTTCTCAAAGAAAGAGTAAAGAAAAAAAATTAAGACAAAATAAAATAAATATTTCAATATGAAAGAAAAATAATAGAACGTAAGACACAAAATACATAAATCAAATTCTTATCTTAATACCAATATTTTATTTGAGGTAGTTTGCTCTTTCAATTTACTATAGTTCAATAGTTAACTTAGTTAACTTAATATAAGTTTAGTTTCTTAAAACTGAACTATTTTATAATACAATTTAATTATTATTATGAATAGTTTAGTATATTTTAGTTTAATATAGTACAATTAGTTATAGTTTAATATAGTTTAATAAATTATGCCCGGTCCTACCCATAACGGTATATAAAAGCTTCATGTAACTATAAGTAGGTCACGTGCAAGAGAAAAAAAAAATTACTCAAAAAAAAAGAAATCGATTGGTTCAATATATTACTTAATTCTCTAATTTTCGTGGGTGCAATTATATTTTTTGAAAGAATGAGAGATGAAAAAAAAATAATTAGGAGAGAAAGAAAGGAAATGAAGCATGATTGCAAGAGGAATTATAGAAGAAATGGATATCTCAAACATTGTTTTTCTTATTCTCTCTCTCCTTCATTTAATAATACTCTATTTTTTAAAAATTTCTCCATCTTCTTTAATTACGCGGGGTACAAACGTGAATTTTAATAAAAATATAGTTTATATGTTAAAAGTATTTATTTATTATTAATTAATATTAGTTATACAAAAGAAAATTGAGGTTTTGTTTTGTTTATTTATAAACTAAAATGTTAATATAACAATTTATATTAAAAAAAACTATTTATTTTACATTTGTGCTATTTACCATTTTGTTTTGAATGAGGATTGTGGGGGCAGTAGTAGTTACAAAAGTTGTTTACATCTTACACTTCTGTTTTTTAGACTCTAAATCTGAAAGAAAAAACACATAGCGCAGCTACCCGCGACTCTTGTGTTTCAAAACCCTCACTCACTCATCGTCTTCTCTTCCATCATGAAGCTCGTCAGGTCTTACCTCTTCGTTCTCATTTTCATGTCTCTCTTTTTTCTTTCCTTTTTTTTTTTCGTTTCAATTTGGTGCTAAAAGGCGTGTAAAACTGGAACAGGTTTCTAATGAAGCTGAACAACGAAACCGTTTCGATTGAGCTTAAGAATGGCACTGTTGTTCACGGCACCATCACAGGTACTCTTCCGCTCTTTTCGATTGGTTTTCCTCTCCACCGCCTGATTTTGTTGCTGCCTTCGTTAAACCCTAGTTTTGCTTCGCTGTTAAACCTGCATGTTAAGATTTAGTCTGAAAGCTTTTGGTCTTGGATATTAGTTGCCAATGGAATTCTGCAGGGATGCTCGCTTGTTTTCTCAATTCCCATACCTAATTTAGATTTTTATTGCACTCTCTAATCGTTGCCCTGAATTTTCATTTTTGTGTGTATTTTGGGAACTAGATTGCATTTTTTTTCTTCTTCTGAGTAGCTTTCAAATGACGAGATTTCGCATGTCTAAACCTTGTGCTCAAAGAATTTCATCAATGTCATTCGGTTATTGTGGAAAAAAAGTGAAGCAGAGGCAGTTTGGTTCTCTGTATGCAAATAAATTGCGCATTGTTTTGAGAGGTTAGATAGCATGTGCGCATTCCACAGTAAGTGTCTGTAATTATGCTTGCGATGCTACAATTTAACACCCAACCAAGCTCTCTCTCTTGTATATAGAAGACCACTTGTCCATGTAATATAATAATGTAAACTACAGAGACTCTTATTTGTTATACTTAGGTTGATCAGTAAAATCTGTTGGATGTTATGTTATTAATAATTTCGTATACGTTATCCAATGGCTGTGTTGCTAATGGAGGTTTATCATAATGGACAATCTCTCATGCCAGGCCAAAAAAAATCATAATCATGTATCACTTACAAAGCATTACTGGCAATGCTGAAACTAAGATCCATTTCTTCACTTATGATCAACATATTTGTTTCAGTTTGAGTTAGATTTCACAGTTGGTATATGGCTTTTTTTTTACTTGTGATTCCTTTGTTAACATTTTCATGTCTTGTCAGAGTGAATGGCTATTTAACCTGTCATTTTTCTGAGTCAATAAGATGGAAACTCTGTCATCAGTCTGATAGGTTGCAACTTACTGCATAGCTAATATGATCTGGAATTTTTAAGTTCGAAATCTCTCTCTACTCCTTGCTTCCAAACTTACTGTATGGCAGACCTTTTTTTGGTTGCATGCTGTGGCTTTTTATGCATTCTTGATTTCTCTTCATGTTAAGCTTTTATCTTTTTACTGTTACACCTGGTGTTATGAATGGAAACTTTTGTTGTCTTTTTCTGTAATGTAATGTCCTCTAAGAAGCTCAAACACTTACAGATGGTAACCATGTCATGTTATATTTTTCTATGTTGGGTAAATGCGGACACATTCAAAACTATTACTTTTATTTTTATAATTTTTATAGTTTTAAAGTTTTTTTTTTTATACTAATATTGTTTGAAATAATACATTAAGTAGATAACTTTTAACATCATACTCCATCTATAGTAACCCATTCTCATTTTTAAACATAAATTCCCTCCTTCAATTTAAAAATCTATATTAGATTTCAAGTAGTTTTTCTTTTGTATTATATCCATGTTGTGTCCTATAATTTTTAAAAGTGGGTAAATCTGTGTCCGTATTCCACCTCTATTATATTTCTGTCCCGTATTGTATCCATGATTTCCAGCCTGAAGTATCTGATGTAAAAGAACTAATTAATTACTTTTTTATGTTTAAACTCGGAAATTGAAACAGTGGGAAGATATTTATTGCTTATGACATTTTTGTAAGAAGCATCGTGAACTATGGACTCTGGATACCTCACTTTTGAGGCAAATCTATTTAAACTTTATTTATATTGTACCATAACAGTAATTAACCTTGTAGCCTCTGTAGTAAGTTTGCATAATGCTGTAATTTAGATTAGTTATATTGTATCTGCATCTTCCTGAGGCTTGTCCTTTACTCTTGTTTGATGGTATGATACGCAACTCCTTTATTGCCTTACCTATACCAAATTTAGCTGACATATACCATTCTCCTCGTTCTTTCAATTTAATTTAGTCCCCCTGCAGTTTGTTCTGTGAAATTTTCTTTTGAACAAGCTTCTTCTGGATTTAGTTTGGCTTAGTCACACGCATAAGCATAGAAAACTATATAAATTATATCACGTTTTTTGTCTTTAGTTGCCAACGCAATAAGTCAAGACCACCTTTTACACCTGTTTTTATGATGAAACGAAATCAGGCATGTTTCACGAGGATAGTGAATCCTTATATTATAATAGGGCAATGCATTACTACATATGCCTAAACGCAATCAAATTAAGCATCAAGGAATTTCGTTCTGTTTACTTTTAACTAATGAGTACCTATCAGCTCATTTCTAATTGTGAGTTTACCGTTTGGTGCCCTTAATTCTTATTTGGGATGGCATGAGAAGTATTTTGTAGCTTTAGTTGTGCTTACCCATGGATTTGTTAATATATTACAGGTGTTGATATCAGTATGAATACACATTTAAAAACAGTTAAACTAACTCTGAAAGGGAAAAACCCAGTTACTTTGGATCATCTGAGTGTGAGAGGCAACAACATTCGTTATTATATCCTTCCTGATAGCTTGAATCTTGAGACATTACTGGTTGAAGAGGCTCCTAGGATCAAGCCTAAGAAGCCAACTGCTGGTACTGTATCTTATTTGACTGACACTAGAAGTGGATTGTTTTTTTCAGAGGCCCATAATGTTCCGGTTGACTGTTATCTTTGGCTTTCTGGTTTTCAATGTTCTGATTTTATATGCAGGGAAGCCTTTGGGACGTGGTCGGGGACGAGGGCGTGGACGTGGCCGTGGTCGTGGCCGTTAAATTGCAAATTACAGAATTTGTGGCCTTTGGTTGTACCTTTATTGTAGGAAAATTTTCTAATGAGTTTTAAAGACGTTGTAGAAGTGCTGTTGACCTGTTAAGTTAGTCAATGCAGACTTTGTTCACGTTGCCATTTTCTTGCATCAATGCTTTGAAGTTCCCTTGTATAATTCTCCCTGTTGGATCATTGTCATATTTCAATTGAGAATTTACTGCCTACATGTGTAGTTTTATGGGGCAAGGTGAACTAATAGGAATTACCGCTGATAGCCCTTGTTCGTAGAGGTGATTTTATGTCAATGGAAGACTTTATACGTAGTATATTAAACTTGAGTCATTTAAGAGGGAGAGAGAAATCTATTATGTTACTCTGAGATTTGATTTTACGGATAATCTTTTACAATTAATACAATATCTCCAAAAGATTTTGAGCGTGTGTTTGGATTCTCAGCGGTCCACGTTTTATCAAATTGTCATGTCAAAACGCACCAAGACAACTAATAGTACTTATTTGATCCATATTAAAAAGCTAAACAAGATTAATTCTATGTATTACTTATATGGATTATTATCCAATGAATCTAAAATAGTTTAATTCTTAAATTACATTGTGAAGATTTTGTTAACTAGAGTTAATTTGAGATGTGACTTTCTTAGTATTATGAAAATAAACCTTGTTATCATGTATGACAGTTTATGGATGAAATAGCATTATTGTTTTTTAATTGCGTGTCACATTTATGAGACGTATCAAAAAGTCTTTGTGAATATAATTAGAACCTACTAGTAGAGTAAAGAGGGTTAGTGGAAACACCTACAGGCTGCGGAGAGTATATTGCGTGATCTTAGCTTTCTTTAAAAAGGAGGCGGATAGAAAATAAAACATTAAAAAAGGAAAATAATAAGGAGATGTTATGGTAAATTATAGTCTTAATTAAGTTTTAATTATTTGTAATATAAATATTTTTAATTGAGTTTTTATTAAACTTTTTTTTGTTATGACTTTTTTTTAATTGAATTAAGTGATTGTAAATAAACGAAGTGTTATGATTAATATAAAATGGTACTGTAATTAATATAAAATAATAAATAATTATCATTGTTTTTTTATATGATATTATATCTAATATAAAATTATAAATTATTTTAATATTTTTATTAAAGATATGTTGATTTTCAAAAGGATTATTGTCGTTGACTAAAGTATGATGATGATATCTTAGTTATAAAAATGATGTGAATGCTATAAAAAAACATGACAACTTTGACACTCAAAATATCTCCTTTTTTCTTAATACTCAGATAGAATATACAATCTGATAAAATAAAATAACAATTACGTTATTCACTTTTATTCACTTAATAGAAAAATTAAATATTAAGATTCAATTAAAAAATATAATAAAAATTTAATTAAAATTATTGAAATGTATGAAAACTTAAAAGGTTAATTAAGCCTAAAACATAAAAACTCAATCATTATTGGAAAAGTTGTCTTTAGTTGAGCTCAATAATAATTTACAAAAGTTAATAGCATTTGTAAATTGTATTTTTTTTTTAATTTCCTTAACGGTTATTACAAACTAAAACTTTTAATTCCATATTTTATTTATTGATTCTCACTTGTTTTCATAATTTCTTTATAAATTTAACCAATAATTAAATTTCTTTATATATATATATATATATAATTACTCTATCATTACAATAATAAAAATATGATAATAATATTTTAATCTATATTTAATTTATTATTTTGATTATCTTTTAATTATTTATTTTAATCTTTTTTTAATGATACGATGTAATGATTTAAGAATGATTGAATATATGAGTTAAAAATAGATCATTAACGAAAAAATAATAATATTTTAATCCATTTTTTTTATCAATTTTTAACTCATCACTTAAATTATCTTTCAATTATTTATTTTAATTTTTTTAGGATAATGATACCATAATTTTAATTTTTTTGACTTGTATACCTTGTTTTGTGATTTAGTGTGAATTATGGATTAATATAAAAAATTAAAATATAATTTTTTTTAATGATGTGATATAATAATTTAAAGATAATTGAAATAATAGATTAAAATTGAATTAAAAAAAATGGCTCGATATATTTCTATCCATGTAAAAATATCATTATCTTGAAAATTTATCAGAATAAATGGGTAGAAAATGGTTGTTAGGTGTGAAAGAAAGATAGAAAGGGGAAGTGGCAGAAGAAGTTGTCTGTAGTGCAGAAGAAGCTAAGGTTTTGAAAATTGTGGTGGTGAGTAAACAGTGTGAGCACGCAATCTTGCAATAACAATCGAGAGGAGAGAGAGGTTAGAGAAATATTATCAGAATCAGCAACAGTATCAGGATGGGGAAGGCCAAAGAAGCGGTGGTGGTGGCTGGAGCCCTAGCATTTGCGTGGCTCGCGATTGAGCTCGCTCTCAAACCCTTCCTCTCCAAGGCACGTGACTCCGTCGACAAGTCCGACCCCGCTCGTGACCCCGACGACGTTCCTGCCGCCGATGTTCCTAAGCCCGCCGACGACGACCTGCCGGACGTCTCTGCTTCTCAGACCGCCTCCGACGTCGCCCCCGACGCCTGAACTTTTCCCATTCATGTATTTTCAATTTCGTCACATCTCAAAATTCTCCAAATCGAATAACGTCCTTGTTTTCTGTTCAATTTGTATATTGTGTTCTGTCTTGTTGTAGGATCCAAAAACTATCAGGTTCGTATTTCCCGTTTTAGCTTCTCTAATAATCATGCTGTGCCTGCCTCTCTACTACCTGTAGCTATTTTAAGAACACTAGGATATAGTGCCGCACTCAACGACTTAAAGTTTAGGAGAGAAGGGATGATAGATACTGTTTGATGAAATGCTTGAACAAACAAATTTGTTAGTAATAGCAGAGGAAAATTAGAAGAAAAATAAAATACATTTGTGAAGTGAAGATGCTTTGTTTATTTATTTTTATTTATGTCTACTCTTTTAAAAATGCTTGTAGAATTTGTCCAAGCATGGTGAGGCACAATTATTAGTGGTGTTCTTTTTAGTTGTTTTCAAGGACATATATGCTAGGTTTATATGGGTCTTGCATAAATTCTCAATTTATCATCCCCTGCGATCTGTGACTTGAGAGCTCGCAACAGTTATGTTTAGTTCAGAGAGATTTGTGAGCTCCTGGGATTGGAATAGATGCACATATCACTTCTTTCTAACTAGTTTAGGTGAATTGAATCTGAAGTATTCACTAGGGAGAAATTGTCTTCCAAACTCCGAGCATATACAGAAGTATTTATAGATTATCTATCTATAAGATCTTCACACTAACCATGAAAATTCAAACTCAAGTCCCCCTTGTCTATATTGCTAGTTAAATATTGTTAATAGTCTATTGACAATTTTTGTATTATAAACCAATTCTCTGCCTGGTTACACCTGCGATGTTTTGTAGAGTACTTACTATATTCATACGATGAAAATTACAAGACCTTATGAGACTGGGTTGGTAAGATTCAATAATCTCAATTTTCTGAAGGCTAGACCACCTTGTTCTCGAAGTGAGCAAACATTGTCGGGTATATGTTAAAGATGTTTTTTTTTTTTCATCATTGGCAGAACCCCAAATTAAACCTCTGTACAAATTTTCAATAATCGGTGGTACTCAGCAAACATATAGTGGGGTCACACTATAATTTATATTGGGATTTTAGAAACTACAAAAATAAATTCAGTTAATTGCACTTTTAGTTCTTATATTTTATTTCATGATTTTTTCCTCTTAGATACAGTATACTAGAGTTCTAAAATGTTGCCTTAAACTAATTTCACTCTATTCAGAAGTGAGTAAATTTTGATTAATCTGTCAATAATCAAAGTTGAGCTGTGCTTGAAGAATTTGACTTTTACCCGTAGTATATTTACCACTTCTATCTAGTTTCTGGGTTAGAGAAGCTTCTTTTTGAACACTTCTAGAAAAAAGATATCATAACATAGTTTACATAAGTTTTACAATGTAACTTTTTTCTTTAGAACTTAGAATCTGATTTTTATTTATCCTTAATTTAATTTTAATTTATTTTCTTCATGATAAAATTTTAAAATTATGACTAAGGTGGTTTGGAGGAAAAGGGTAACCTCTTTTAATTATAGGGTGTTAGATGAATGGGTGGTGCATGTAGACAGCAACATTCGTGTCAGATTGTGTCACCTCTCATTTGTCTTATTATCTCAATATAGCATTTGTCTTTCACAGCTGCAACCTAATAAAGGGAAGTAACACGTGACAAGAAGGAACAATAGAGAATGTGACCTAATAAAGGGGGAAACATGACATCAGAAAGAAAAAGAGATAATATGAACGAAAAAATTGACAAAAGAGGTCGAGGATATCTAATTTTTTGTTTGTTTAACTCTCATATTCATGAACAAAACTCTTATTAAATTGGAATATAAATCTTTTAATATTATATGTAAATTTTCTCTTTCTCTATTGTTTTTCATTGGATACAAGAAAAATGAAATTTTAAGAAGTGTTAATAATAACAACTGTCACTTTTTTATATACTTTATTTTACAAATGAGTTTTCTAAAATTATCATATTACGAATGAGATTTATAAATTACAAATCGTTTAACCTGTTTGGTTTAATGGCTCCAAGTAAATTTCTCTAACAATGAAAATAAAAATGTTAACGAATACCTTTATTTTTGAAACAATAGATTAGGATTGATACATTTTTGCAGTGGCTCCCAATACATTTTCACATTAATTTTATTTAAAAAATGTTTATTCATTTTTTAACTAACACCAGAAAAATCATTAGTGTTATGCAAATATTTTAAAAGAATATTAACAATTGTGTTCATATTTTTTATTTGAGATATTACATGGTCATAAAAATTATAATGTTTTTAATGAAAGTTTTATCATGAGTTTTTTTTTTTTTATAAAAAAAATATTTTAATATAAATTTTACAGATTTAAGTATCGGAGATGTGGTTGGCAAAACTTGGGAAAGAGAATATATATTTTCTTTATAGTAAGACAAGTATCTATCCTTGTTTGGTTGATGGACCCAAACCACGTGACCAAACAAGCCTAAAATATGGGTGTCTTCGTGTAATTATACAAGTACGTGAACAAATTTTGGTAACAGGACTTAGTTATGCATTTAATTTAAATATTATTACATATTCATGCAAATTATTTCATCGTCTTTAATATTTTCATCTTATTAAAACAATGCTCCTCTGTATAGAAAAAGAGAAAATAAGAGGCAATGGATTGTTTGGAAATAGTAGAGTAAAATACAATATTATTTTATAAATTAAATTAATCTGTTCACATATTAAAATATTAATTTAAATAATTTATGTAAATAAAATAAATTGTTAGTTTTAGTTTGTAAAACATATTTTATCTTCTTTATGGAAAAAAAGAAAGTTGTTACATCACAACATACATATAATAGGATATATGATAATATAAAAAAAAGGAAGAAGAGGAAAAATTTGTTGTTTAAATTAGAAGAGATATTTAAAGTTTTGATGTTTGAATTAAAATTATTGTAGGATAATATATTTATTTATTTATTTATGATGCATTAGGTGGCAAAGTTTGTGTGGTGATGTGATGAGGCAGTTCAATGCTGGTGACGCATAGTAAATTGGTACCCCACCCTCTCTCTCACCTCTTTCTCTGCACAACCCATGCTTTCAGAATTTTCACAAACCCAAATTAAAATCTTCACAGTCTCTCTCCCTCTCTGTTTTCACCTATCTATCTCTCATTTCCTTCAAATCTTTATTTCCACCTCCTCTTTCTTGTTTCATGTCGTTCTTCTCTCTTGTTTGAGGTCACAACTCCCTTTTCCTTCTCTCTGTACTCAATTTTTTTCTGTGTTTATTTTTTTCTCTTTTACTTTTGGGTTTTTATTTGTTATACATTCTATCGATGTTTCGGCTAAAGGGTATTCTTATGCTTTAATTATGTGAACCGCGCTGCTAGTTATTTGTGTCAATTAGCATGGTGTGTGTTGAGGCTTAATGTTTTTTTGTCATTGGTAACTAATGAAGTCTACATAATAGGATCTCTTACATCTTCCTCGAAATTAGTGATACCATATCTGATTACTATGAATTGAAAGCCGTCTATTATTGGAGCTCCGTGACAGTCTTAGGATATTTAAATCATGTTATTGTTATTTGAGCTTACTCTTGTTTTGTGCTATGATTCATGTGTGATTTCTTTGTAAGTTCTTGATGAAGCAACTTGTGTAGAGAGACTTTCTAAGTTGCTTACCTGGAGGTTCTGTAGTGGATTAGTCATTATTACACTACTGGATTGGTCTGCATTATGCAGTTACAAGAAATGTTTTGCTCAAACTGAAAGGGCATGTGGTGCCAAGGATGTTTATTGAGACTTTATTGTTGGCTTGCTAGCTGCTGGTCTAGTATTGGGTTCCATTTAATTTGACAAGAATATTGGGATTGGGAGAATCACACACCACTGTAACCTCACACCAAAATTCACTTCCAATATGGAACTCAAGCCTCTATCCTGCAATTGTATCCTAACAACCCACCATGATCCACAGCCACAGTGCTCACGCAGGTCACCTTTTCCTTGTCACTTTAACTAATCCTTTGCAAGCATTGCAATGCTAAGGTTTGCAACTAAGACATGGTGTTCACTACTAATTGATAAGAACCTTTGGAGAATGACACCATTAGAGTTAGCTGTTAGAGATCTGATGGAACTCATTTCTCATTTCCTGCGATTGTATCCCAACATCCCACCAATCTCTATGTGCCGTTGCCAATGCCCATTGGTTCTGCACTAGCCCTTTGAATAGTTTCCAATGAAAATGCTCAGGTCACCCACCCTGCTCGTTTGTGGCTGCCAGACATGGTGAAAATTTTGATGCCTATTAGTAGAAAGTGATGGAAGAAATACAGCACAAAAGTTAGTTTTAGACCCTTCACTAAAATCCCATATTCCAATGTGGGACTCAAGTCCAATAGCATGCTTCCAGTTAGATTCCAATGTGATAGTTTGATTGTTTCCTGTATGTATGGGATGAAGTTCTAGAAGAGGTCCATTTATTTATTTGTCTATAATAGGCACTTTTGACTGTAACCTCCACATGTATTATTTGTAATTGCAATATATGTCACTACTTGCTAACATTTACCTGGTTTCAGCATAGGATTGGAACTGAATTTCAACCTTCAATTCTGTAAATGATCCTTTTAAACTATGTATTAATATTTATTATAACTTAAGAAAGTTCTGTAGATTCAACATTTTGCTTTAGGAAATTGTTGAAATCCGAATTAGTGTATTAATTATTCCATTTGATCATCATCCTATGGCCCATTTCCCTTGCCAGACATTTCTTTTTGAGTAGTGATTTACTATATAGGTATTAGGTCTTAGAAATTACCTAGTTGACATCTACCGTAGGTTGTTTTTATTCCAGGGCTTTCAATGTGTTAAGCTTGTTCTGGAATACCATCTAACTGTTTAGTGTTTTTTTGTTCAAATGAGGTTTCCTTCCACCGATTGGGATAGTCTTAAAATATAGGAAAGAAATAGTACCATTTGAGATTGAATTCTAATAGTGTCTTGGACTCTGAATTTTATTGAAAACTGATCACACAAACAGACTCAAGTCCTAGAGAGCACTATGAGACACTACACATTTTGGTGTTGACCAAATTAGCCAAACATTATATTCATCACTACTACTATTTTCTGAAAAAAAAAATTGCTTTCTTGTACTAAAAAAGAATGCAGATTTCTTCATTTGTTTTTTTATTTGAGTTATGTTTGCTTGGCAGTCAAAGGTTTCTCACCATGTCAGTGGCACCAGTTGAGGGTATTCCCGCATTAAGCAGTGATCTCTTCTACGATATATTTCGTCGACTTGATGGTGCAACATTGGCCAGTGCAGCATGTACTTGTGCAACGTTGTGTTCCATCTCTAAAGAAGAGAGTTTATGGGAGAACGTTTGTTCATCTATGTGGCCTTCAACCAATAGAGAGGATGTAAAAAGTTTGATATCTTCTATTGGTGGATTCCGAAAATTTTATGCAGACTGTTTCCCGATTGTTGTAAACAAGGAGGTTGTAGAGTATCAACCGAACAACTATCACGAGTACCCGGACAATTGGACCGAAGCTGAGTATTACGGAGACATGAATGAATCAGAAAACATCTGTCCATCAGATTTTGTTTCTATAATAGATATTAGGTTCAAGGGGAAACCGGTCTGCTCCAAAGTTCTTTGGGGAATCCCAAATGCAAACAGCTATGATGGTTGGTTCTATAACTGCCCTTTCCGGATTGATTTTCTCACTTATGCAGATAGAGATGATAACAATGATGGATCTGTTCACCTTTCTGTATCTGATGGTCTGCCACATATTTCATCCATGGAGAGGGAAAGGAAAGATGGGAAACTGTGGCGGGAACTCTGCGAAGGACTCCAGCTTAGTTGGATTATAGTAAACAAGAAAATGAAACAAGCTGCAAATCTTGCTAGCTGGAGCCCTCTTGGTGGACAACGACACTGGCCAACAGATAGGGATTTTGTTATCCGCTTTGGATCAGTTCTGCCTGCCAAGGACATTCTTCCTTGTCAAGTAGTGGAGTGTATCCTCATTATGAAGTTTAGAGTGGTTCACACCGAAGAAGAAGGGGTCCAAACAACCCTTAAATTAACAGAGCTGAGCATGCAGTTGGAAGACATGGAAGGTGCTCATGTTAATGGAAGAAATAGTTTGCATATCCTTAAGGATGCACTTAGCAGCCGAAGGAGCAAAAACTATGGTGAAGTACTTGAGTCTTGCCACATGTATTCAAAAGTACAGAATGAGTTGAAAGAGGAGAAGATGAGAAACGAAAGTAGGTTGGATAGACTTTGTATTCTGAGTGGCATTGCAGCGTTTATGACGTTCTGGTACTGCGTTTTGTAAAATGGTTGCGTATAGTCATTTGATGGAATAAGCTAATGTAGCTCTAACAAATGTTGGACCTTGGCACTACCATGTAAGATATGATTTTGTTTACCCATAATAAAGAGATCAATTAATAGCAGCACCCCTGGTTTTATTGTTATAATTCTCCCTGAATGATGATCATTTCTACGAATTCAGTACAAGGTATAACAGAAATGCTTCTGTTAATTCCACTCTGCCTGCAAAGTAGGAATTTTTGTGGAGATATCTTATATTAAGACATGCTAGAACCATTACAAGAGCTCAAAAGTATACTTGAAAGATTCATTTTATTAAATTTATTTAATCTTCTACTAATTTTTTGTTTCACTGAAATTATTATTTCTGAATTTGTTTTCCTGCTAAGAGATTCCTTCCTTACTTTTAAGAATGCCTCTAATTGAGTTACAATTGTTATTGGGGAAGGTTGTTTTAGTTGAATATCAGAAAGATAAAGTTCTTTTAAGAAATGATAAAAAAGATATATTTATGTGGTTTAAAGTAAACATACCTTCCATTAATTACCTTTTACTCAAAAAAAGTACTGCAGGGGCAGCATGTCTTGTATTACAGAACTATTGGATTAATGATTTATTTTGGTTTTTTAATAAAAGTGTAAAGAAGTTGGTAGGATCTATCATGTAGTCTCGAGACAAAGAAGGAATAGACAAAGGTACCTGATACCATGCCAAATTAGGAGTATCTCAAAGAATATTGTTATATTCTGTTTTCTATTTGCACATGTTTTATACAAATACAATTTAATTTCATTGTCAGAAGCTTAATTAGTTAATATATATCGGCATTCTAGAAAATGAATCTCATGTTTTTTTATTATCATATATAATAAAAACATGTTTTTTTTATATGATTTACATGAATCTCAGTCACTAGGGATGGACAAAATTAATCAAATTGAATTGAATTATCAAATAATGGTACCATATTATACTTAAAATACTGAACTATTTACAACAAAAACTGAACTGAATCAAATTTATAGTTCAATTTTAAAAAACTAAACCTCTAAAGTTGCAATTAAGTTAACTCTTTGTTAACTTAAAACTACTTCGTTGATGAAGCGTATAGTAGCACATAGACATATATTGAGTATGATGAAAATATATATTTTGTAAAGTTTTACATCTTTTAGGATAAGATAGAGACTGAGTATTAACGACTCTATAATGCACTCTAGGTTCAGTTTTAGTTGTTCCAAGTCTAAGACATTTTGAATTAATATTTGACTTTTCTTATACTCTTGTAGTAGAATGTTGTGAGGTGTAGTTAAATTCTTGTTCTTTGTGTACTTGGAGTCAAAGGGTTAAAAGTGTTTTTTATGTATTGTACAAATGTTCAAATAGTGTTATTCTTGGTCATAGTTTTTTCTCCATATTTGGAGTTTCCATGTTGTAATGTTTGTGTATCTTTGTGTTTGCTTTTACTTCTCAATTAGTAGGATGATTTTTAAAATTAAAGACAATGTGCTTTTACCAACAACATGAAACAATGACGCACGCTCCACTCGTTCAAACTTCAAGCGAATTTGACTCAATCGGACTCGATTGAAATTTGGTCGAATTCAACCGAGTCAATCCTGACCGAAATTCAACCGAATTCGGCTTAGTTGTCCCTGGATGAGTTCGACCAATAGCCGATTTGGTCATGATTGAAATTTAGTCAAATTTGCCCAAATCGACTCAGGCTGAAATTTGGTTTAATTCAATCGAGTCGAACCGACTAAATTTGATGGAGTCGGTCCTAACTCATGCTAAAAGTCAAGATGAACCGAATTCAATATAATTTAGTACAATATAGTGTGGTAAAACAAAAACTAGTTCACCTGAACTAATTTTATGTTCAGACAAACTACCTTTTAGTCTACTGCAGTATAGTTCATTCTTTCACCCTTATCCGTCACCATTTGAATGTGTTCTCCTCACATTCAGAAAACAATGCACCTCTCCGACTTTCTTTCACCTTATCTATCACCATTATTGCTTTAGTATTCCAATTTTTGGTATTTTGAAATTAATGGTAGCATTTTCTTTATCTCTCTATATTCAAATTACCTTTTCATTTTAACACTCTTCTTCTCCGAAACAATCAGTTTATAATTAAATCATTCTTCTCATAGCTTATTTAAGCATAATATTTTATTATTAAAAAGAAGTTGTCATATATTTCTTTAGAAAAATATATTGGTCAAAATATATTTTTTTCTTCTCATTTGTCATTCCTTGCTATTTATGTATAGAATTTTAAGGTCTAGCTTTCATATATCTGTTTAAGCATTACCAATGGAAAAAATTGGTGATTTCTCCAACGGGAATTGGAGCAAATAATTTTCAATATGGTCTTCACTTCTTTAGTTTTCTGTTGAATTGTGAGCAGTTGCGTTATTCGTGTCTTGTTTAATTGGGATATGGGCAGGGAGAGTAGTTTATGATAAGTTCTGAAATATTAACTTCCATATTATTCGGATTGGGTTATATGTTTGGTGGTTGGAAAAGAAATAAATGCTACATGACCAAGAAAATGCGTGGTATCAAAATTAATTAAAATATGAGAATTAATCACCAATTTGGAACTGGATTGAGTCGAAAAAGATATAATTATTTTAAATGTTTAACTTATTTAATCTTTATAATTATGTCTAATTATGTCCATGGATCTTTATTTTTTTTATATGTTACTCCATTTTCTCTTTTCCAAGTTAATATGGGATTTTAATTACGTTCTTTGTGGGGACCGAACTATGAGTTCTACTATACCGAAGAAGACAATAGAGGATAAGAAAAACACAATATTGTTCATGAAATAGAAAGTGACGTGAGGTGGAGTTCTAGGATATATTTCACACAATATTTTTTAGGAAAGGATTATTTTGACACTCTCGAAAAAAATTACTCCCATTTTACAACTCATTTTAATAATATAATAATATATATTAAGATTTTAAACTAAAAAATAAAACTAAATACAATGAAATATTATTGTTTAGGGTTGTGAAGTGAATGTTTTCTATTTGATGAGTGTCAACGTAATACCACCCTATTTTTTTTATGAAAAACTGAAAATTGGGCAAATCATGGGCCAACTTTGTTATGGATGTTGGGGTCTACTATATTTGTATCATTGGCTTCAGAAAACTTTGTGAATTGTACCCTTTTGGTTTGGTTTGGTTTAAAAAGTTATTTTAGTATTTTCGTCATTTTCTATTTAAATTTTGTCTTTTACTAATCGTGAAGTGATGCATTTTCCTTCGATAATATTTGTCTTCTCCAAAATTATTATTTAATAAAATAAATATAAAAAATATATTATTGTTAAGAAATGATATAAAAAAATATCATATCGCTGCAAATAAAATCTGTAACGAGTAAGAAATAAATATTATGAATGGATACCTGTTGGTATCTGATACGTATTTCTTATATCTGTATGTTAACAGAACAGATATGGAGAAATCATAGTATCTGTATCCGTGAATACCCGTACTCGCTAATAAACTTGTTATGTTTTTCAAAATTAGAAATGAATAATATGAAACTTTGTACAATGTATAAAATTTGGATATTGATAAAATTAGTTATTTCTTTCATATTTTAGTAAAAAATAAATAATAATATCAATTTCAGTGAATTTGATTTGTTTATTTTTCGGAATCAAATCATACTTGTTGATCCTAATATTATGTTTGAAGATGATTTAATATTTACTTTTATAATTTTATTTAAATTTTGTTTCAAACTTTATGATAGTAGTGATGTATTATATTTATTTAAATTTATAGTTAAAATATTTTGTTAAAAAAAATACATTCAGTGACTTTAATGCGGAAAAAAACATGTGACTTTGCGTTTTAAAAAAATGATCATTGAATTACTTTTTAAATATCTTTTTTAACATTGAATAAAACATATTGTGATAACACTAAAATCATAATCATGTGACTCACTAAACCCCTCTTGATTGAGAACAAAGCCTGAATGGTCACCATTTAATACATTCAGGAAACTTTCATATAATAAAATGTTAACTTTTTAATTCTTTTTCTGCAAGCATCTTTTAATAGGATGTCACGCAATTGAAATATAATGTATAAAAGTCAATAATAAAATGTATTTATTCTTATTTTATAAATTTCCGTATTAATTCTGTGTAGTAACCCTAAAAAGCAAATTCGATGGTGAAATTTGTCCTTTTACTAATTTAACTCGTTTCTATACACTCTCTTCCCTTTCTTATTTCACAATGATCTGCCATACACAACTTATGAGATTGAAATTGGTATTATGAGTATGTTATCAACTTTAAATTTGAATTAAAGTATAGTTTATTTTAAAATATATTGCTTAACGTAATTTTAAATTAAAATATTAATTATATGAAATACATGAAGTTAAAATAAATTAAACTTCTCTCCCAAATTAAAATTAAAATCAACTTATAGAATTTTACTTTTCAGAATTGTTTTTCATCTATCTTCTGCAGAAGTTGAAGTGACAAATAGGGTTTCAATTTATGAGATAAACTTAATTTACTTTTTTCTAACTTTCATCTTATAATTTCCTTATAGTTCCATATAAAATTTTAATTTTGTTTTGTTTTATTTTATTTTAGTAATACGTTTCTGACACATATTTATTTTAGAGAATATTTTTCTAGTCATACGTAACAAACCTCAATTAAATGAAAAGTGTCTTAAAGTGAATTAATCAAATATGATAAAGTTATATATATATATATATTTAAATATGTTTTTGTTACCGAAGTAAAATTTAATTATTTTTTAATCATTTTTTAAAATTTTTTAATTACTTAAAGTGAATTAAAATTTTTAATTAATTTTGTCCTTTATTTTTTAAGATTGTATAAATTTAATTATTTTAACTAAATTTTATTAAGTTTATATAATGTTTGAAGCGCATTTCATAATAGTATTTGAATTATTTACACCGTTTGATACATTTTCGTTTCAATGTTAACTTAAATATTATAATAAAATACATTTAAAATAGCAAATAAACTTAACAAACTTTGATAAAAATGATTAAATTCAATCATTTATAAAAATGAAAGACTAAATTAATATAAAGTTTTGAAAAAACTAATTCTAAAATTTATTAAAACCAAAAACATATTTAACGTTATTTAACGTTATTTAACATATATATATATATATATATATATATATATATATATATATTTTCTTACATTCGGAGAGAGGAGAAAGAATAATTTCATTTAGGGCAACCTTTTTAAGGTTCGCGCATCCCTTAGTAATCATTACATTCGGTGGATTTTTAACTTTTAAAATATCCGTTTCTATTATTTATTTTTATTTCTTGAAATTTGTGCGTTTTTCAAACTTAGCAGCAAATTTTGGCTGTATTAATTATAAAAAGTAATTAAAAGAAAGGAAAAAAATAACACATGTGGAGAATCGACACACAAGTTTGACGTGTCGGTAATAGAAGGAAAAGCGTGTGTTACCTACAAAACAATTTCCTCAACCTTCAAAATCTCTAATTTACTTCATAATCGCAATATTAGAATTAGTGTTTAAGTTCGACGAATTATTTTTTCTTACTTGGTATTAGAACCTACTTTTTTTCAGTAACAATTTTTTTTTTCATGATTTTAAGTCAAAAAATTTAAGTATATAAATTATGTAAATTTTATCTTATTCTCTAAAGTTATTTTTTAATAAATATCAAATTAACCGGTCTGAAGAATAAATGAAAAACTTGACTGGAAAACTACGGGTTCTTCTTTGATTTTTTATATTTTTTTCTCTCATCTCTGTTGTCTTCTTATTCCTATTTATATCTTCCCATGTTAGTTTTTTTTTTTTTATTTTTAAAATATAATTACAT